>OGIR01000033.1_pt1 | contig 139324 bp, 121 predicted proteins | sample 1571831 | NCBI WGS metagenome assembly OGIR01 (sample SAMEA2582124, study PRJEB24529) | metagenome | biome: Human gut stool | place: China | collected 2011 | reverse complement strand
TGGAAATTTTAAAAAAGTCAGTTTCCGTCTCCTCTCGGAGTTCTTATCTATAAATACCTCTCTTTCTATAATTATAATACCACAATTGTTTCCGTCTCCTCTCGGAGTTCTTATCTATAAATATATTGTACAAGTTGCAATCATGGGGAGTTGTTTGGTTTCCGTCTCCTCTCGGAGTTCTTATCTATAAATAGGAGTCAAAGCATAGAAGTAAGAAGTTAACAATGGGTTTCCGTCTCCTCTCGGAGTTCTTATCTATAAATCAAAGTATGATATTGATTCCATTCACTAAAGATGGAAGTTTCCGTCTCCTCTCGGAGTTCTTATCTATAAATAGGGTATTGTATCATTTCAATGGAGGAAATGTTCTATGTTTCCGTCTCCTCTCGGAGTTCTTATCTATAAATCCTCTCCCCCACACCCTGCTGTTTATCAGGGTTAAAAACAGCTTTTGCGTGGGGAAGCTGGTTTTTATTATTTTCTTATATACAACAAAGTCCGAAATCGTCTGAACCCTTGTAATTTCAAGGTGCGTGGCAAATTATTCTTCTGCATCAACAGATACGACTTTGCATAATCCCATCTGTAATATCCGTCCCTGGTATTTGGTACATTTCAAAATATGAGGTGACACACCTAACTGAGTGTCTTTATCATGTTTATGCATTCTTGGCACTTTGGTATTTTCAAATATTGTCTGTGTTGTCTTGATTCCCCTGCTCTTGCCAAATATCGGGTACACCACAGTCTTACTCACGAATCCTACACCACCACCTATGAATACATTATCATCTTTCAGGAGAGCAGTATCCGGATAAGCAGACAGGAAGCAATCATTATAGCATCTGTTGAAATCTTTTATCGCCTGCTTAATATCCTCTATTGTAAGTTTGCACACAGATTCATCTATTGTCAACATGAATTCTATTGTTGTTCCAGGTCTGATACATTCTCTCAGCATATTGAGGGTTTTGTTCGTTCCATCTACATGCTTCTCCAGTCGCTGGCACAGGATAATCTGTTCAATTCCAACCGGTGCACTGTCTCCAATGATTACTCCTGACAGAATATCATTTACTGCATCCGTTGGTTTCGTTCCCTCCCGCTGCAACAGACGGAATGCATCAGCTTCAATCTTTCGTGCATCCTTCTGCAAATAGCTGTTTCTACTTTTAACGGGGATATCTATTCCACTCTCTAATTGTCTTATATCCGTGTGATATTTATCAGTCTGGTTTATAATATCATCTGCCAGTAAAATGGTCCGCAGCATTCCCTTTATTGTACTGCCTGGAATAAAAGGAAGTCCATATGGATCTTTCATGTTACTCATGATTGATATTTTTGTTCCTCTTTGTAATGCCGTATCCCCAATATCCAGGACATATTTGATACATGGGGTAATCTCTTTCACGTCAATGTGGCTCTGCCGCAGCCATTGCCCCATATCCTGTCTGAAGTCATTTACTACATAATCCTCAAAAGCAGCCTGCAGATTACGTTTCTTCATGAACTGATACAGTTTCACGGTGTCCAGTATGCCTACTTTATTTCCGGGTAAAAACAGATATTCTTTCTTAGTCAGTTCTTTACCACTTCCCACATATACGGGTCCCAACGTTTCCAGCCTCACCCTATAGGCTTTTAGTATTCTCTTCATGGTGACACCTCCATAAATAAAGGCTTGGCGTATCTATATACTGCATGTCTGCCCCCTGCTGCCACATCATACACTGCACCTTCATATTTAGTAGAAACGCATGCTCCTGCCTTGAACACATACAAGTCTTTCTTCCTTAACTGCTGCTGTGCATACTCTGTGGAATCTACAAAACCGCTTCTCTTCTCCAGTGTATAGCTTGCCTGTTCCAGTACTTTATCTATCTCCTGTTCTGTTGGCAAAGAAACCGACAATGTCATAAATGTTCCTTTGTCCTTTGTCAATCTTTCCTCTAATTGAACTGGCATTTTCTTTCCCGTGTAAAGTGTAAAACGTCCTAGTCCGGCATTTCTTTTGCCACCGATTCCACTAAATGATACACCCTCTAACAGTTCTTCCAGAAATTCCCTTACCTGCATATCCGCATAACCAACTATCAAATACAGTCCACAGCCCTTGTTATAATAGTAGATTCCTACTCTGTAGGGCATGGATTCTTCTTCTCCCCTGACTGATACGGAAACTTTACCGAAGGATTTTCCCAGCTGTTCCAATTCATGAGTTCTTTCCAGCGGCAGAGTGCCCCTTAGGAAATCATCAAGCCCGGATAGGGGGATGTATTCCATTTGCTTATATGCTTTCTTAATAACAGAATTCCCCCGGGAATTATTTTCAATATGTATAAAAGGCTTAGGAATATAGTATTCATCCAGTATATATGGGAATGCATCTGACAGGATAAGCTCACCAGTCTCCACATAGCTGACTAACTGATTCAGGAGCTTCTTATCTTTTTTGACTGCTTCTATACATAATGCAGAGAATAGTGTATCTGCCTGAAAAGTACATTGCGCACTTTCCAGAGTATTATTTCCAAAGTGTGCACCATTTAAAAATTCCAGCTTATATATGGTATACTCCATAAACATCCTCTTTTCTCTACATTAATCCCTGAAAAATCTGGTCAATCTCCTGCTGCAGCTTCTCATCAAGTTCACCTACTACAGTATCTGCCTGTACATCTTTAAATCGAACCTTGCCATATCCTCTGGAGCCATGTCCTCCAAGGTAATCATATTGCAGAAGCTTCATTCCTTCTGCAAGCATGCCCAGATCCTCTGCTATCTCGGATTCTTCCTCTACTTCGTATATCATGTCCAAAGCAAATTCAGAACCTCTGATTACTCGCTCTATCTGTCTTGGATTGGCTACTGCTGTTAAACGGTTAATTGTATTTTCAAATTTAATTTCTGTAAGGCTTTGAGTTCCTCTCTGACGAAACTCATCTGCATTTGCCATAACCATATCTGCAATCTGAATACGGCTTCTCTTTATATTTCCTTTTTTAGCAGAGCCAAACAATCTGACAATTCTCTCGTTATCTTCATCAGGTTTTGCTGCTACAGTCTCATTATATTCCTTGGCAAGCAAAGTTCTCATCTTACCTTTCAGCGAACTTCCGGGTATCATAGGCAGATTCTCTCTGCTATCCTTGATTACCGGTGAATCCACTGCCCCGATTGCAGCGAATGCAGAAGAACCTCCGATATGCATTCCTGTAACCACTTCCAATTTACCTGTTATCTGAATCTTTGCATACATATCAACCACCTAATTATCCTTTCCACCATAGAATTTATGAAACGCTACCAATGATTCCATATATCGGTTAAACAATATATAGTTCTTTCTGCTGCCTTTTATTTCTTTTAAAATATCCAATATCTTAGCCTGCATTATAAAATCTTTTACAGACTGTTCTCTACCCGCTTCGTAAACAACCCTGATTCTTAAATATTCTATCCTGCCTGCCAGGTCATCACTCAATTTATCATCCTGCAGCATGATTACTTCATTATAAATGTCACTGGTCATTGCAAGAATGCTTCTTATCTTTGAAGTCGTAACCATTGGCACACTTTTGCCTGTTTTGGGATTGGTTTTATTTTTGAGCTGAAGGATTACTTTCTCAGCTTCATCTGCATAATTATTTTCATTAATATACATCTCTATTCCTCCGTTTCTCTGACAAGATATGCATATAGTGTGATTGCTGTTTTAAGTTGTCTGCAGTTTTTCTCCTTTTGCAGCTTGTCCGTTTCACTTAGCCATTGATACATTTTCATGGAAAATTCTTTATACAACTCCTTCTGTTTCTCTAAGGCTTCCTTATCAGGCTCCAATCTGGCAATCAGATAAACAAACCTGGCAAAATTAATCTTGTCTGACTGACTCCTTATCAATTCCAGCATTCTGTACAGCAGTGACTTTCCTTTATCTTCACATTGGTCGAAGAAGTTCTTAATCGTATTGAATTTATCTGCTATGACCTCATCCTCGAATTCCTGCCATCCATAAGTACCGTCACTAATATGTGAAACTGCATCATCTTCATATTCTTCATGAAAAGCACCATCCTCCAGTATTGTAATTGCATTTTTACCTGGCTTGTGCTTGGAGCTTTCCTCCTGATGCGCAACCTCCTGTGCAATGATGCTGACAGGATAACTGTGTGGATAGATACCAATACCTGCTGATATCGTAAGTGTTCCTTCTGTATATGCTTCAAGTCCACGTCTGACATCGACAGCTAATTCTATTACATCATTCCATGCTCCGACTATAAATAAGTCATCTCCACCTGAATATACGATTGTTGCATTTCTATGATCTTTCTTTTTACCATCCATGGTATATTGTGGTTCGTTCAATATTTTATTGATATACAGCTTGAAAAACAGAGATAACTGTCTTGATAGCGTAGCCGTTCTTGACAATGTTACATAACGATTCCCATTCTCCGTATCATTAAACCCGGCAACAATCGCCTGTCCCAGATTATCAACATCCGCCCTCAATACAGCTATTCTATCTATACCATCAGCCATTCTGGCGTATTCTTCAAAGGAGCTTCCTGTGGTATAGTCTCCTACCCACAATTTGGTCGCTATATGCTTTCCTGTATACATTTTGTTCTTGCCATATGCTCTCACAAAATAAATATCATTCTGCATCCTGTCTTTTAGCGTCTCTTCTGTATCGGTAATCAGCTTACAATCTCCCGGTAACGGCAATCCATCTACCTGTGCATCCATTGTCACTGTAAAGAGCTTCGCCTGTAGTACTTTGGCAGAAAATTTCTCGATATTTTCACATACACTGCATCTTCCCAGTTCATTTACCTGTCCGATTCGTCTGCATACGCTACATTCTCTGTCATAATCCTGCACATTCCTGTGATTGAGCATCTTAATGTCACCGGCAGAATACCGGTTGCTTTTCTTCTGGGACAGCATTGCACTTAGCTGCTGAAACAGACTGCTATAACTTCCATTTGGAATATTATGGAGTTCATTACAACTGCATGGCACATATCCACCTGCTATATATAATGACACCTGAAAATTCTGTATATACCATTGGTTGATTTTCCTGCAGAATGCATCAAATCTCCTTCTCACTTCTTCTGTATTGGGCAACAGGAGATAACAGTGACCGCCACCACAATATATCAGGCTGGCTCTGGATAAGCTCAAATCCTGTAAAAGCATATCTATGATATGTTCCATCATGATTTCAAGATAGAAGGATCTTGAGCGCAGTGTTTTCAATGCATTCTTCGTTGATATTGTGTAGATAAATTTCTGGATTCCCGATATATCCAGAGAAGCCAGCAGGAAAGCCTTTTCATCATAGAAAGAAACTGCATTCCGAAACAGTTCCTGTTTATAATCAGTTATGTCTTTTCCTTTTAAATATGCATAAATACAGCTTGCTGCCGCGGCAGTCAGCTTCAGGTGGTCATACAGTGAAATATCTGCAACCTCCTGTTTGGAGGTAGAAGACGGTACATATGACAGATTTGCTTCCAGTACTTCCAACAGGGAATTCACATACTCTGTATTCCATTCAATTCCTTTTAAATTATCCGATATATTCTGCAGGATGATATTGTATTGTATCTCGTCAAACTCTCCCTGCATGGGTACAGGATAATTAATCTCACCATCCGGGTTCAACATCATTGGCCTATAATACATGTTTCCATGATTACCATTCAAAAGGTTGAATACCGGCTGCATTGTCGTGTGAATCTGGAAGCCGGATTCTGCTTCTTCCTTATCTCTTCTGTCTACAGCAGAGGCTATATTATCTGCTATGTATACAATATAAGCAAAATCATCCTCAGAAATCGAAGCCCCCTTTATGCCATCTGCATGATGATATCTGACGCAGTTCAATATTTCTTTATCAGTCAGTCCTATCTGTTCTTTCAGATAGTCGTAGCCGCTCTGACTGTGTTTTCTTTTGTCCTGTCCCTGCCGATACACAACTTTGCCGATATCATGAAGCAGTGCTCCTATGACCAGTTTTACTTCTTCATCTTTCACTGTTATATCTACCTCCCTCTGTCATTTTAAATGCTCCCATTCCCATTGCTGTCTTCACGCCAACACCTGCATATTCACCGAATCTGAATAGCATTCTTGCATATGCCGCCATTGTGTCTGCTCCATTGATCTTCACTGTAAAGTCACCAATAAATGCAGGGATTATAACACCCTCCAATGGGAATCCAACTGTACGTAAACGGTATTTTATTATTTCACTGCTGTCTGCAAGCATATTCAGGATATCTTCATCCATCATTTCCATATCATCTGAAATGGCACTGTATTTATTCATCAGGCTCTGATAAAACAAACGCATATCCGGGTACACAATATATTTTCCTCTTTGCTTAAAAGAAGCCGCCGTAAGCAGTTCTATATGAAACATATGTTTAGGTGGGACACTGTAAAATTCTTTCACTATGTCCTGCTGCTTCTTTTCTATCTGTGTTTTGTTCAGGATATGTACTGTTTTATTCTGCTTTTTCATGATGAATTCTTTAAAATCATCATTTGATAAGGGAACTATGATCTGCTCCCTGGCTTCATCATCCAATGTATTGATGCACCACAGCACTCGATTGTCTTCTTTATAAATATACTGGCTGTAGGGATGTCTCTGTTGCATATGTAATATATCAGCATATGGTTCTGCAATGTGTTCAAACAACACTCCCTGCAATACAGAAGATTGTTTGTACGAGATCTCCGTGTCGTCCAATTCCATAATTATCCGATTCACTTTTCTCCTCCAATTTACCCATAAATATTATATTTATATATTACAATATCTGCGTTATTTTTTCAATATTCTTGTAATTATTGTATATTTTTTCAAAACAAAAATAAAAACCCAAATTATTCACAATGTTTAAGCAAATAATTTGGGTTTATGTTTTATAATTTTGCTTTTATACTACTAGTTCAAGTATCGTTACTCTGCTACTTCCGAACCAAATATTGCATTCAGATAGAGGCATCCACAATAACCATCTTCATTTAACAGGTCAAGTACAGGATAACCTGCGGGAATGGTTGTTTTATATTTTATGCCTTTCCATTTGTAGATAACATCTACTGATACATCTGGTCTTGCTGCCAGAGCTTCAAAGGTTGCTCTGTTGAAGCTGATCAGACCGGCAGATTTAATCACGCAGTTACCACCCTGTGCTATACTCCGTATCATCTGCTGTACCTGCTTTTGTTCTGACTCATACTGTGTCGGTGTCGGTGCTGAAACCACTTCAATATCAGAAGCAGAAGATTCTGAGCTGCCACCGTTCTGCTGTTGGTCTCTTATGATAGCCTCAACGATTGCTGAGATATTGACACCGCCGCCTCTTGGCACAATGACACTATAAGAACCGTCTCCATTATCTATTACAGCAGTCTTGCCGGCTGATACACCTTTCACCTGATAACCATCAGCGGCTTTTACATAGAAGGTAATCCTGGTGTTCTCTGTCGCTCTATCCTTGTCTAAGGAAATAGTCGCGTTAGAAGTATTCTCTGCTCTGAGCATGTAGTTGATTTTCTTTTGCAGAGTTCTATTCATTACGTCTTCTTTAGAAATATTCGTTTCTAAGATTGTATTATTCTCAGTTCCATCATCAACCTGTAAATACGCATTATTCTTTACATTAATTTCAAAGATATCGATTTTAGGAATTGCATTCATAATGTCATCTATTGTTTGTAAATATTTCATACCTTTTACATCTAAAAGAATTCCTGTCTCACCATCTTTTTCCACATTCAATGTTCCTAAAGTCGCATTACCATGACTCTCCTCATCTGCCAGTAAAATGGTAAGTCCTGTTCCATCAGTTGCCGTAACCGTGCCGCCTACCGTAACACCTGAATTATCATTGATTACGATACCTGAACTGCCTTTGACATCTCCTTTTACCACTACATCTGAATTTATCATATCAGAGGTTCGTCGAATAATGATTCCCGTTCCTGTAGCTGTCACATTTCCGTTTACAGTTATGAGTCCACCAACAGCTTTTATACCGGTTACTTCTCGTTCTTCGACATTTTCTTTGAAAACATATTTATCACCAGATGCTGTGATATCTCCGCCTACTGTAATATATCCTGAGTTTGAAACTGTTATCCCCTCAGCGCCCGTGCCATTGACCTCTACGTTACCTTTTACAGTAACATTAGCATTTCTGGAAGCACTGACTCCAATTACAGGATGAACATATCCCCTCTCATCAGGAATACTTGTAGTACCTTCTGATGCTTTCACGTCATTTGCAACAGTAACTTTGGCATGGTTTTCAGCATAGACTCCTGTACTATTACTGCCATTTGCAGTAACGCTTCCTGCATTGACCGTAGAACCTTTGGTTCCTGAACCAGCTCCGCCAGACCCATTTGCCCAGACTCCAAAACTTCCTGTACCTTCTGCTGTAACATTCCCGGTTACTGTCGTAGTGGATTTATCTGCTGCCACGACACCTTTACAATTCTCACCTTCTGCCGAGACATTTCCGATTACTGTAATGTTCGCATTCTTAGTTGTTTCTACACCGCTGCTATTAGTTCCTTTTACCGATACATTACCCTCTGCTTTTGTTTGATCATCACCTGTTCCTGCCAGCCCTACATTATTTGTACTTTGAGTAACTGCTAAAACAGCAGCGTTCTCATCCTCTTCAACTGTCGCACTGTTAGAATCATCAGGATTCTTTGCTGCTTCCAACGCAAGAACTTCGGCACTACTCTCAGTGCCATTGGTATCTTCTTCGGCATATACAGTTACAATATTAGAAAACATAAGCGTAACTGACAATCCTAACGCTAATAAAGCTCTTTTTTTCATGATAAAACTCCCTTCTCTCAATACACAGTTTCGCCCTCTTAGTTGCAAGTCAATTTTATCATAACTGCTATAGATGTGTAACTATTTGTGGTTTTATCAGAATTTTACTCCACTACTTCACTGATTTTCTTCCCTATCTGCCTTATCTTCTCTTCTGTATAATTTCTGTTCCTTAGTGTCTCCTGTAATGGATTCTCCCGGGCAAAACCAAGCATCCAGTCGAGGTCTGGCACTTCTTCCTGAAGGATTGCTCTGCACTGTGGGTTACGAATCAGCACCTGTAGATTATCCATGAGGCTTCGATGTACACCAATCGCACCATCTGTTTCATAGGTAATATCCAGTGTTTCACCCTGCAAAGTGAAAGTACGGTTCTGTTTGTCTTTTGGCAATACCACATATGCTTCTCCCTGTGGTGGTACACTCACCATAAAATGCACATGATTTAAGTCCGGTGTCTCCCATGCAATACGGTATTCTCCTACCGGTGAGGGATATACTGCCTGGATGCTGCCAATACTGTAATTTACGTGGGGTATAATCTGTACTTTATGGAATCCCGGTGCATCTTCTACAGGGTTCAGCCCAACCAGTCTCTTCCATATATAAGCAGCTACTGCTCCATACGCATAGTGATTGAGACTGTTCATGCCTGTGCTGGAGATATGTCCACTCTCATCCAGAGAATTCCAGCGTTCCCATACTGTAGTCGCTCCCAGATTCACTTCATGAAGCCAGCCAGGGTATTCTTCATTCAGCAATAATTTATCTGCAAGCTTCTCCTGTCCGTGGTCAGCCAGCTCTTCGCACAGAAGGGGTGTACCAACAAAGCCTGTCTTTAGCTTATCATCTGCATTCTGTAGCAAAGTAAGAAGCTGCTGCAAGGCTCTGTCCTGACGGTTCAGCCCTTCATGCAGGGTAAGAAGTGCCGCAGTCTGTGTATTGATACAGCATCTGCCATTTGGTGAATAGTACTCTGCTACAATATCTGTTAAAATTTTATCAGCCAGTGTTTCATATTTGACGGCGATATCTTCTTTTCCAAGTAATCTGGCTATACGTGCAGTAATCAGGGCACTCTTGCGGTAATAGGTATCTGCTATGAATCCCTCATCTGTGCCACCTCTGACCTGTGAGTCCCCTTCATATGGACAATCCAGTGCCAGCCAGTCTCCATAGTGGAACTGTCGTCTCCAGCCATGGTCTGTGCCATCTACTTTCGTAATGTAATCCACCCAGCCACACATACTCTCGAAATGTTCCTGCAGAATCGTAATATCTCCGGTGTAGAGGTACATATTCCAGGGCATAATGGTCGTAGCGTCTCCCCAGGCTGTTGTGCCTTTGCCAGAGCATGTCACTGCCGGCACGAAATCCGGCGCACAACCGTCTGCATTCTTCTGTTCCTGCTCCATGTCATATAAGTATTTGCGGTAAAAGGCATAGGGCTGCGCCAAAAAGCACGCTGTCTCGGAGAATACCTGGGAATCGCCTGTCCATCCCATACGTTCATCACGCTGTGGACAATCTGTAGGCAAATCCACAAAGTTACTCTTCATTCCCCAGCTTACATTAGAGAGGAACTGATTGAGCTTGGCATGCCCTGTCATCAACTGACTGTTCATCGGCATATCAGAATAAAGGGCATGGACTGTGATATCTTTCGGATCGAAATTCTCGATTCCTTCTATTTTCAGATATCGGAAGCCATAAAAGGTGAAATGTGGTCTTACAATATGCTCTTCACCATCTGATGTATAGTAGAATTCTGCCTTGGCAGTACGCAGATTATCACGGTAGAAATGTCCGTCCTGCAGCACTTCGCCAGCTTGAATGTGCACTCTTTGTCCTTTGGGGATATGTACTCTGAGAGTGAAGATTCCTGCCAGATTCTGCCCGATATCCAGTATCGTCTCACCTGCATCATTTGAAACAAGGGCAGGGTGAAATTCTTCATGTGTTCTCACCGGAACACTGAGTCTGTCTATCAGCTGTCCTTTCAGTAGTGTAGCTATTGCAACTGCTTCCACTTCTCCCTGCGGTAAGGTATCATCCTGCCATTCTCCATCATAGATTCCTGAAAAGGTGATATTGCTTCGTCTGACCTGCCATGACTCATCTGTTGAAAGTACTTCTTTACTGCCATCTGCATATTCAATATGTAGTTCTGCCAGTACACGATAATCATTTCCATAAAATCCTACAGAAGAACCTTCAAAAGGTATTCTACTCTTGTACCAGCCATCTCCTGCCAGAATGGAAAGCTCCTTAGGACGAGACTGCATCATCTCTGTCACATCATAGGTCTGCGTCTGCACCCAGAGATGATACGCATTAAATCCCGGTGTCAACCAGTCAGCTCCTATCTTAACGCCATCCAGATATGCTTCGTACAATCCCAGCCCGCAGATATAGAGTCTGGCTTTGGTCACTTTCTTATCTGCGCCATCGGGAAGTGTATGATAGAATATCGGGTGTCTGTCATTTGCTCCTGTCGTTGTGATCCACTGCGCAGTCCATGGCTCCTGCATTTTACCAGTCTCAAAATAATTCACATCACTGGTGATGCTTTCCCCCTTCTCATTACGAACTGCTACCGTCCATTCATAACGGGTTCTGGGCTTTGATTCCACATCTAACGTTGTAGCAGCCATGTCAAGCTTCGCCCAACCGGTGTCTTTTACCACCTGTCCTGCACTGGATATCACAATCCTACTCTCCAGACTGCCCCGGCAATCTGCAATCCATGAGAAGGTAAGATGCCTGTACTGATATCCTATCGGATTCTCCATGTGGTTTACTTTGCACTGTGTTATCTTCATATTGCGTTTCCCCTTTCGTAAAATCACACTTGCAAGCAAGTATTTTTACTTCATTATATCATACCAATACAAAGCAATAGCATATCGGCAGTGAAAATATTTTATTGCCGATATGCTATTATATTGTTACATATTTCTGATATAATACGCCATCTGATATTGAAATCTCTCTTCTGTGGTGTCCAATTCTGTGCCCAGCAGCTTCTTGATATTCGCAACACGGTAGATAATGGTGTTGCGGTGTGTATACATGGCTTCTGCTACTGCCTGGATGCTGCCATTGTATTCCAGATATTTCTCAAGTACTTCCACGTAGTTGCTGTTGTGCTTTGCATCATATGTAATCAGGGGCTGCAGCAGATTCTCGGACATTTCTTTCAGAATTGCCTTATCTGATACAGAGTACAGCAGCCGATAAATTCCCATTTCATCAAAATGCACCATATCACGGTTCATATGCTGTGCCATATTTACTGCTGCCTTGGCTCTCTGATAGGCAGTCCGTAAGTTTGCAATATCCACAACCTTGCTTCCAGCACCCACAGAAATATGCACCTCCGGCATTCTGCGCTTCGTCCTGCTTATCATGCCCTCCACGATCTCATCAAAGTCTTTTCTGGATACGTCATTCATAATCAGTACAAAGTTCGCATCATAATAGAAGAAACTGCCATTGTGGGTGATGTTCTCCAGATAAATCTGTAATCGATAACCCAGCCTTTTACGTTCCACAGTATCCATTTCGTCCAATCCGCCAGTTGTAAAAAGCACCACCTGAAATTCGCCATCTATATCCAGATAAGGAAGCAGTACTTTACGATAATTCTCCTGATTGTCTGGTTCTTCAATTGCATGGATCAAGGCTCTGGTGATCTCTTCGTCCGTAGTACCCTGTAAGAAAATACGAATACTTAGATCCTTGATCATTTCTGACAGATAAACTTCCCATGGAACCGTCATCAGCGGCAGGTCATTCTCATCACAGTAATCACACAGGCTCTGTGGCAGTTCATGAATATATTCCCCTGTATTAATAATCAGCCCGGATGCATGACACACGACCAGTTTCCTTGCAAGCCCCAACAGCTTCTCTTCTGTATCGAAACCAAGTCCGGTGGTCACTGCAAGCTCCTTTCCTGCAAAGTTACGGATGATCGCAGTATCTTCCATCATCAATACCCAGCTGATAGAATTGGACCAGCCTCTCTTTCCAGCTATAAATTCCATGTGATATCTGTCTTTTGCCATCAGATTCATATCTTCAATCGTAAATCCCATATCTGCCTCCGTTTTTTATATACGTTTTACTAAACTCTTTTGTGCGTTAAAGTATAATTAATATACAGTGTCCGTGTGGCGCGTACATTTGTTTTTATAATACAGTTTTTATACCAAATCCGTGATTTATTTTCTATATTATAACATATTTTCGTACTGTGAGCACATATTTCGTCTGTATTTTTAGGGTGTTATACCATTGGAATTATCCTGGAATCTGTTATTATAATAGTAACAAGAGAGATACGAATTAAGGAGGCGTTTTTTATGACAAGTTTATTCTTAGAAGCTTATGGTAGTCCCAGAGAAGAGGTAATGCCTAATTGGATGCGTGAAGAACGCTATATGTACTGTGATAACAGTGCAGTCACAACTTTAGTTTCCAAGACTTCATTTTTACAAAGATTACTTCAATTTTTTTCATAACATATCCTTAAAAAACTGCTGCTGACCACAGCAGTTTTTTTGTTATCATTTTGTAACTATTCAGAGCCATGCAAATTAAGGCAGAATATGCTTGTTTACAAGCATATTTGACTCAATTTATATGGCGAAGTAACCACATGAGCAAAAGAAAAGCTGTGAAACAGCGATTTTGCGAATGGGGTTCTGAATAGTTACATCATTTTTACGCAAATAAAAGGCATGTCAAAACCGACATGCCCTTTACCATTAGCCTTTGACACTTTTTCTCGTCTTTTCAAAAAAGAACTGGGTATATCCGTCAGTGATTATATTCGTGAAAAAAAATCCCACCAGAAGTTACGGCTGCCGCGGTTACTGTGCAGATTCTCCACACTGACCGGAACCATATATATACCCTGTCTCCAAATACGTGTGGTTCTCCATCGGGAATATATTCCCATGATGGTAAATACGGATTTAATGCCTGTTTCTTCATGCTGCGATTCACTACCCAAATCGTGCTCTTTACAATTTGTAATGTGTATGCTAGAATCGTTTTACAATAAATGGGTATTTTTTATGATTGGGGTGATTCAAGAATGCATACCATTCCTGAAAATATTGATAAAAGTGAAATGTACAAAGTCAATCTTGATTATAACGGAGAACGGGAAATGTCGGATTTTCTGGAAACCATCAAGTATCGTAATAACTCTGCCCTGAGAATATGGTATAACGATATTTCCGAAAGCTATGACATGCACTGGCATAATACGCTGGAAATTATTGTGCCCGTTGAAAATTATTATGATGTGACAATCAATAAGGAACTGTATCATGTGAATCCTGATGAGATTCTTATGATTCCACCAAGATCCCTGCATTCTATCCAGGCCCCGGAAAACGGTGCCCGTTTTGTCTATCTTTTTGATATTTCTTTTCTGTCCAGACTGAATGGATATCACAGTATCATGTCTCTGCTAAACCATCCCGTTTATATTACCAGAAATAATTCACCTGAACTGTATGATGAAGTATACCTTCACTTTACAAATATGAAGAACGATTATTTCATCAACCAGGAATATTGTGATTTTCTTATCTATTCCAGTCTGTTAAGATTATTTGCCACTTTAGGCCGACATCATATCCAACAGCTTGATATCAGCGAATCTTCCTTTGCAGGGAAAAAGCAGGAATACGTGAATAAATTTCTGAATGTTGTAAAATACATAGATATGCACTATTCTGAAGACCTGAGTCTGGAAAAAATTTCTGCTGCCTGTGGCTTCAGTAAATTTCATTTTTCCAGATTATTCAAGCAATATACCGGTTTTACCTTCTGTGATTATCTGAATTACCGAAGAATCAGTCATGCAGAAGATCTTCTTACCAATCATGACTGTCTGATTACAGAGATTGCCCTTCAGTCCGGTTTCTCCAGTATATCGACTTTTAACCGGCTGTTCAAGCAGCTCAAGGGCTGCTCGCCAACCGAATATCGTGCAAAAAGCAGCCATGACCTTTAACCCTCCCACTTAGCGGGTCTTGGTCTGTTCACGGAAATGATATGGCTCTTCTCCAGATTAGCCAGCAACAACAATCTGGCTTCCCCTTCATATTCCGGTCTGATCATATAGTGGCAATAGGTATCCACCAATTGAAACAGATTTGCAGTTCTGCCTTCTATCTTGAAGTTCGTAAAGCCCATGGGTACATATTTCTCCCAGATAGCTTCAGGTGACACGTATGTCACATAATTACGAATCGTATGAATGGAATTATGATCCCCATACTCGCAATGCCAGCCTGGAATGGGGATTTTCTTATCTGTTGGATTCCTGCGGTTCTGTAAGGCAATCCTCTGCTGCTTGGCTATGGTACGGTAATGTTCTGCCCTTCTTGGACAATTGGGAATACAACAGGCATTTACCAGTATCTCGCACTTATCTTTCCGTTTAATCTTCTCCAGCAGTTCGAACTGATTGTTCATATTATAATCCAGTACCACCAGCTGATAATCTTTATCCAGTTCCTCATTGATGGCATCCAGCTCTTTCAATTCCTTACAGGTAGAACTATTGATCTTATAACCCGGATAGTTCTTTCTGATATACTCTTCGAGAATGTCAGATACGACCAACACTTCATTCATTCCGTTATCTGCCGCCTTCATACAGAAATTACAATAAGCATCTGACAGATCCTCCCTGGTCAATAAAGGATTTGTATACGTATATCTCACCGGGATTCCCTGCTTATTGATATTCTTTACGACTTCTGTAATAAACCGTGCATCACACTGGTCATCATTGCAGAAGCGCCCTCCTCCCCATAGAGAAGTCGGAAATTCTCCAAAGAAAGAAGCAATCTTTACTCCTTCCCTGAAATACTCAGGATGCAGTGACTGCAATCCTGTAAAAAACATATTCAAAGGATAATTATACCGTAATCCCGGTAAGTGAAATCTGACTTCCATACCCATCATGCCTTTCTCTTTTTCATAGCCTGTGCAAACTGATTCAGTGTAGATTCCATTTTATTTCTGATAAATGCCCTGGAATCATCTTTTACCAGATAATACAGATAAGATTCTTTCACAAAATCCATGGGCATTCCACGTCCCACAATTTTGAAATTTACAAAACCTCTGTCCACATACTCCCTTATCTGCTCCCTGGATATAAAAGAAGGGCGTTCCTTACATTCTTCAAATTTTCTTTCTCTCGTCTTATTAGGACACGGAAATGCTGTATCTATATCGTACTCCAGCTGCATCTGTGACTGCTGTCTGTAATGCTCGCTCCTCTTCGGGCATCCCGGATAACAGATTTCATTGACCAGAATCTCTACTTTATCCGCTTGTTTCCCAATGGCAGACAATACTTCTTCATTGTGATTCAGATCATAATCCAATACCACAAGAAAATAATCTTTATTTAATTCTTCCAGCAACCCATCCAGACCTGTGATTCTCTTGGTCGTAGAAGAAATAAGCTTAAAGTCTGGATACTGCCTGCGGATATATTCCTCCAGCACAGGCCGGTTCACCAGCACCTGATTCATCCCGTTATCGGCTTCCTTCATGATCAGATTGCAGTAGGTATCATATATGTGCTTCTCTTCCAACAGGGAGTTTGTCCATGTGAACCGGACAGGAACTCCTCTGTCATTATATAATTTCAGGATAGCCCTGATGTCTTTTATCCCTGTAATACCAAATACTGCACGTCCTCCATTCCAGACAGCGCCGGGAAAAGTGCCATAGACAGAGCCGATACAATATTTCTCTTCAAAGCAATCCGGATAATCTTTCATCAGATTCATCAATACCTGATTCAATAACCTGAAATAACAAAACCCCGGCAAATGCCAATATATCTTTTTATCCGCCATATTCCCATTCATCCTTTCAGAACTATTCTGTCTGCTGTGCATATTTTACAAAGGCATCCGCAATATCCTGATCGAACCAGGTAAGATTCTTCCTGTCAAATAAACCAAACTGTTCACCGGAAGTATTATAAATTCCATTGTCCCACCATACACAGGGGATGCCGTATTTGTTCGCTGTTTCCATATAATCAGCCAGCCATTTCAGCACTTCCTCCTGATTGGATACCGTGTTGCCGTCTGCATCCTGAAAAACCTTATGGACAGCACCGAATTCCGTAATTATGACAGGTACACCCTTCTGTATCAGTTCTTTATCCACCAACTGCATATTGGATATGATGTCTTTCTTCAAAGTGCCATTCCATACATTGATGCTGCCGCCTTCCGGCTCATATGTAAAATAATATGGGGTATACAGATGTACTGCCACTGCAATATGCTCATCCTGTGGAATCTCCAGTTCCACCATCGTATTATATGTGACCGAATTGCCATATGGACATATGATTAATGTTCTCGTCTCATTCTTACCGCCAACAGCTCTCACAGTGTCTACAAATGCCTGATTCAGAGTGTTCACTGCCGCCCTTCCATCTGCATCACCACCGGACCATTCCTGCGCAGAGCCCTTGATTCTCGGCTCATTCATTCCCTCAAAGAGCAGATGTTCATCATAATCTGCAAATCTCTCAGCAATCTGCTGCCAGATGGCACACAGTTCATTCTGTACCTCATCCAGACCATCAGACTGAGGTTTCAACCAATAATCCGGCTCATGGTGCGTATCTAAAATAACATACATGTCACAATCCAGTGCATACTTTACTACTTCTTCTACTCTGTCCATCCATGCTGCATCTATCTTATATTCCGGTCCTGCTGACACATGCTTACTCCAGGTCACCGGAATACGCAGTGTGTGGAAGCCCTCCTGCGCAATCGCCTGTATCATCTCCGGTGTTGTCTTTGGATTCCCCCAGCTCGTTTCACTCGTCAGATCTGCGCTGGCATGCGCATCCAGTGTATTTCCAAGATTCCACCCTGCTTTCATATCATTAAGCAATGCAAAAGTCTCGCTGCGGTCAATGACTGCATTCTCCTGCTCTGCTGTTGTTATCGTTTCCAAGGTCTGTTCTGTTTCACTTTCTGTTTCATTTATTGTCTGTGTTACGGTCTCACTCTGTACTTCTGTTTCTTCTACCATATCTGATTGTACCACTCTGTCTGTCACTGTCTGCTGTACTCCACATCCACATACTGCTGCCATTGTTATTATGCCTGTAATCACTGCTATGATTCTGCGCTTCATCTTTTTCCTCCTTTGGAAATGTATGTACACAAGAAGGATGATGTCGGAAACATCACCCTTCTTATATAACTTTTATTTACTTATTTGCTTCTTCCAGGTAGGAAGCCCATTCATTTCTGACTGCTTCTGCTGCCTGTGCAGGAGGATTATCAATGCTGCATCCCCATAAGAACTGCTCACCTAATGATAAGCCAGGAATCATATCATGATATGTAGTAAATCCATTCTCACACATTCTTGCAATTGTAAGATCTACAGATTCTGTGTCTCTGAAGGAATCATAGTATCCGGAAAGTCTGTCATTATAATCTTCATAACCCGGAACCGGATTGGTATATGCATTCAATGCAAAAGCAATCTTCCATGCCTTATCAGCATCATAGCATGCAGGAATTGCATAAATGTTATCTGTATAACAGTTTCTGTAATCCTTGGCATTAGGTCCCTTAGGGAAGCATACAAAACCAAAGTCATCTTCCATATCTTTAAGTTCGTTAGCTGCCAGATATGCCTGACCTACAAGGAATGCACCATCACCGTTAGGGAATGCTGTCTTCCAGTAGTCCCACTCAGCCCCTTCAGGCATATACTTATACTTAGCCATCATATCCAGCGCCCAGTTAAGTGCCTGCAGAGTCTCGTCTGATTCCAGCTTATTGACATACTTGCCATTTTCCATGCCGATATATTCTGCATCATTGGACCATACCGCTTCGTTCTTGGTCTCACTGTCATCTGTTACCAGTGCCCAGCGGTCTGTTACACCATCATTGTCTGTATCGGCTGTAATCGTCTGGCAGAGTTCTTCGAACTTATCCCAGGTCCATTCTCCGCTTTCCTGCCACTTATACATATCATCAGGATTAATGCCAGCTTCCTCTAACAGTCTCTTATTGAAGTACAAGCCTCCACGTGGTTCAGGAATTTCAGGGCTGCATCCATAGATAGAATCACCCTTGGAACAAAGCTTATGTACGCCACCTTTCCACTTATCCTGTGAAAAATCAAGGCAATCCAGAGTAGCCAGATCGTACATCAGTCCGCTGTTCATGGCAGATACAAATTCTGCACCCTGACGCAGAATCCATACATAATTCTCGTCACCACCTGTAGTTGCGTAATTCAGGAAATCTTCAGGAGTAGAACCCCAGTCACTGATTGCGACCTGTTTGATCTTGAAATTATAGGTATCCTGTACCCAGTCTCTGTATTCCTGACGTGCTTCTTCATAGGCATTCTTAGGCTCTTCTTCTTCTCCGGAGCTCCACCAGTCACGAATGATAATCTCCATACCACCTAAATCATACACGTTGCCATCAGCATCCGTCAAGGCAACAGGTCCTTCTTCCTCTGGTTCTACTGTAATTTCTGATTCTGTTGTCTCAGTTTCAGCAGTTGTTGTCTGCTGATCTACTGTTGTGTCAGCAGGTGCCTCTGTAGTTGCTGCATTTCCCCCACAGCCCGCAAGGCTCATTGTCATAGCTGCAGTCAATGAAGCTGCCATGACCTTGTTAAACATTTTTCTCTTCATCTTGAAATCCTCCTTCTTATATATAAACCTGTGCTGATTTACAGCGCAGTATTTACTCATTCCTATGTACTTACATCTTAATACCGGAACTGCTCAAGCTCTCTACAAATCCCTTCTGTGCGAACAGATACAGAATCAGCAGTGGAATAATGACCATCAATGTACCGGTGGATACGATACAGTTGGTGTAGCCTACAGATGCACCACCAGGAACTTTCATTGTATTTACCATCCAGGCATCCATTCTATCTGCAATTACTGCCAACTGTGTAGACAACAATTTGATATTACCAAGGAACATCTTGGAATAAAAACCATCTGTCCACTGCCATACAAAAGAGAACAGGAAGCAGGATGTCAGGATTGGTTTGGCATCCGGCAGCATAATGCTGACAAAAGTACGAAGCGTGCCACATCCATCTACATAAGCTGCTTCTTCCAGTTCCTTGGGAATATTACGAAAGAACTGTCTTATCATAAAGATATACAAGCCATTCTTTAGTCCCATACAGCCTGCACTCATCAGATAATAAGGCAGGATAGAACCTCTCAGGTTAATTGTCTCGCCTCTTATCAGCTTATGCAGTCCGAAGATATCGAAATATCTGAAATGCAGATGCAGGGAAGTGGAGATTGTCTGTGGTGGAATGATAATAACCATAATGACACAGGCAAACCAGAACTTCTTTAATGGGAATTCAAATCTGGCAAATCCATATCCTACCAGCGTGCATACTGTAATCTGCAGCACTGCGATAGATAATGATACTATCGAAGTGTTTAGTAAAGATTTTGCATAGTCCATGAACTTGGCACACAATTTATAATTTGCCGTTGTGAAATGTTCAGGAATATTGATGACCATTGCATTATACAAATCCTGTTCCTCCATGAAGCTGACTGATATCTTGGTCAGGATTGGCTGTAAAATCAGGAAACACATTCCAAACAACAGAATAGCCCTGATGATCCGTACTGCAATTTCCTTTGTCTTTTTCTGTAACAGATATCCACCAGACTTACGGTTTCTCTCCCAGAATCCCATCTGTGGGGTCTTATCTGCTTTATGTTTAGTCATAGTAATATACCCCCTTCGAGATAATGAATGAACTGACACCAATAATGACAATGACAATCAGGAAATAGATCCACGACATAGCTGATGCAAAACCATAATTAATATACTGTATCATCTGGTCACTGATCTTCTCCATGACCTGATTATCTGATCTCATACAGAAATCTACGATTGTATAGATCCAGTTTACCAGAAACAGGGAACTGATCATCGGAAAAGTAATCTTCCAGAGACTTTCCCAGGCTGTACAGCCCTCAATAGCCGCCGCCTCATACATATTGGTAGAAATCGTCTGCAGACCCGACAAAAAGATAATGATCTGGATACCGGATGCAATAGCGACATCATAGATTCCATCTACAATGTCAAATACCTTCTCAAATGCGGATGCACCAATACCGGATGTCAGAAGAATACTTTTGATTGCATCTGTTACACTGGTAGTGCTGGTGGTCTCTTCCACCATATTCTGCACACTGGCAAGCAGTGCATTGTTGCTCTCTACCCCAAGGATTACACCGGATGAGAGAATAACCGGAAGGAAGAAAATAGCTCTTACCAGTGCTCTACCCTTGAATTTCTGGTTCAATATCAGTGCAACAAAGAAGCTGAATACCATGATTGCAAGTGAGTTTATACACATTCTGGAGATTTCTTCCACAAGAAGTCTGTTAAATTCTGTATCAATTGTGAACGCCTGTATGTAATTGGCAAGTCCTTTGAATACATTGTGGATACCATTCGGGCTTACTTCTACAGTACAGAAGCTCATATATAAAGACTGAAAAAGCGGTTTTACCATAAATGCCAGAAAACCAATGATAAATGGTGCGATGAACAGATAACCCGAAATGGCTTTTCTTCTCTGAAGACCCGCTACTTTACTTTGTTTCTTCATAATCAAAATCCTTTCTTCCCTATTTCTTCACAAAATAATCTCTCATGGGAACCGCGTCACCTTCAGGTATCTTTACATCATCATAACTGTAATTTACATATACCCTGGTTCCATCTTCATATTCTGTGCAGGTCACTTTATCTGTTATCATTGTATGATTCGTGATCCTCTGGTTAAAAGTATGACCTAATTCCTTATTGTACCTGTCATAAATCTCCAGCATTTTGTCATGCCATGCATCATACTCAATTCCAAAATACCTGGTATACAAAGTATTCTGCAGGGTAAATTCGCTTTCATCCATAAAGGTAAATGCAAGACCTGCACCATACTCTGCTGACTGTAGAAGTTCTTCTTCGTAATTCTGCGTCATATTCAATGGCTGTCCAGTATAATTTACATATCCATGGATTGCCATCTGATATACCGGGGCTGTACCATCCAGAATCGAATAATCAGACCCGTTGAGATCCATATTAGTCACAATATTGCTATAAGGCACTGCATAATTATTACCCATATTGATCATTACCTTGACACCACTGTCCCTGATTGCTTTCAGCTTGGCTTCCTGTGTCTGCAGCACCTGCTGTCTGCTGACCGGATTCTTCTTATAATAATCAGAATTCAGCTCTATGCCAATCTCCTGGAAAGATACGTTAGCCTCATACTGACCGGCTGCCTTCACCAGATTATCAGCCATTTGGGATGCCAGCGATGCTTTCAGCAGATAATGCGGCTTCTGCTTCTCTCTCTTGGCATATGTAACGGTAGAGTATGGATAAATCTCTGCCTTATCCTTGCTGACAAATCGTGCAGAATCCGTAAATACCCAGAATCCGTCAAATAAGTTGCTGTCATATGCATAATCCGTAATACCATCCAGATACAGGTCAATCTGATTATCTGATGCATATTCAGCCAGCTTCTTCAGATTCTTCTTACCTCCAAGCGCCGTTACTGGTTTTGCTTTTTTGAGAATCTTCTGTTGTACGCCACCATTCATCCAGCCTGTAAGCTTAACTGACATATTGGTGATACCATCCTGTCTGAGCTCTTCTATGATCTGCTGTGCTTCCTGGAAACTGGTCAGTTCAAGAGGTCTGGACATCGGGATTCCTGCTACTTGTTTGATCTTATCTACAGCACCAACAATCTCTATGACTGTAGGTGTCTGTGTATCTTCACTCGGTGTAAGATAATCTCCTGAGATATTCTCCAGATAATTACGGTAAACACCTGCCATGTCCGCATAATTATCAGAATCCAAGAAGCTGTAGCTCTGTACCAGTGTTTCATCTGGAAGGGATTCCTGATAGACATACATCTTGCCTTCATATCTGTCTCCCATCTCATACTGGTCTCTGTGAGCCAGTGTATACTGGGCACTGACACTGTTATAGCTGGAGCTCTTACCGCTGATATCTGCCATAACTGCCGCATAAGGCGCTCCTTCTTCCATTACACAGAGGAAAGAAGAACCATTTCTTGCAATTCCAAATGCATTGAAATATGTCTCTGTCTCATGCACAACTGCTTCTCTGTTCTGCGCATGATCCCAGCCATACATATTAGCATAATAACTGTTCTGCGCAGTCTTGCCGTTATTAAAATTGATCAGTGCGCCGCCGCCTTCAGGTACAAGCATATATCCTTCATCTTCTGTACTTCCGGCTCCAAAGTAGGGAAGAACATTCAGGTAGTAGATAGGATAATTCTCCTTATATTCGATTTCCTTTAACGGAACTTCTACTACCAGCTTATCTCCATCCAGCCTGTATATCACATTGACGTTGAATACCGGCTTCTCGGAAGTTCCCTGGCTTCCTGCGAGTTCTTTATCTACTGTATATTCTTCGTAGGTATATCCGGCTGCTGCAAAGTATTCTTCCAGCTTACCTTTGATATTATCCTTTGTAGTATCACGCAAGACATAGATAGGAGTTGTCTCCAGCAGTGGATAAGCTGCAAGAAGCTCTTCTTTATTGTCTTTCTTTCCAAGCTTGTTGATATCGTACTTCTTATAGTACTCCAGTGTTCGTGTGGAAGCGTCCTTATCCATATTCTTGAGGAAAGCATCCATACGATCCTTCTCAATCACCGTAGGAATCACAAATTCTTTATCCGTATCTCCTATGGAATAAAAGACTTTGATATAGTCATCACCTTTTTCTATATCATAGATTCCTTTTTCCATGCTGTATGCATAGTTATTAAAAAGCGTATCTACACCGTTATTGGTACTGTAGGTCAGCAGTAGTGTGGATTTCAGTTTCTCTTTATCCAGTTTCAATGCCAGTTCATCATCATCGGCATCCTGCGGATTGGAATACCAGACTGCTCCATTCTCCTTCACTTCCACAGAGAACTGCGTGCTGGTCGAATCCATTCTCATGATCAGCTTGTCATTCTCTAATACGATGTCCTCTTCAGGACCCTCATAACCATTGACCTTAATAACTTCTACCGGTTCCGGTTCATCCTGATACAAGGCAGTTACCAGTATCCCTGCCATAATTATGAGGAAAAGAATAAAAGGACCTATTAAACTTTTTATTTTTGTCTTCATGATATCTTCTCCCTCGCTACATTCTAAACAGTATTTCCTTGCCGATCGAAATGAAATATGCAATTCCCTGACTGATCATGCTGAAGAACAGCAGAAGGATAAATACCATGACCAACATTGCAAAACCCGTAGCTACTGTAAAAAGCAATGTTTTGCTCATTTTATACTCATGAATCTGGGACATGGCTGCCAGAATCAGCAGTGCTGCCCAGATAATGGAAATCACACTAACTACAGAATAGAACTCAGCTTCATCCACCGTTACCACATTGCTGAACAGTATCAGTGGGAACTGAACCAGTGGATAAGGTGTCATACCATAGCAGGTTGCCATATAAACCTGTGATAATCTGCCTTTTCCATCAAAAAGAGTCGTTAATCCCCAGTTACCCACGCACCACAGCGCCAATGGGAATAAAATACTTGCCAGATACAGGAAAATATTGACTTTTGGCCAGTATACCTTATTAAAAATAAAACTCGTATACTGTAACTTCATAATTCTGACAACCAATGTCAGAATCAGTATGGTATTCGCTGCTGCAATGGAGCCTCTCTTCTCATGCGTCAGATCCCAGAATCCGTCAAAAGGATGGGTAATGCAGTACAATGCGAATTTCAAACTCTGAATATAATTTTTCATTCCTGCCTCCTATTCCTTCTCATCCCAGAAGATATCTGCACGATCTATCTCCTCTTTGATGGCTTTGATTTTACCTACTGCCAGCGGTACACACAGTACCAGGACAACAAGAGTAAATATGATCACTATATGATCCTCTACCCACTCTTTCCTGTACTGCTTGAATGCCTTGGAGTAGTTATCATCATCCAGTTTCAATTTAAAATACTTCATAGCTTCGTGATACTGTTTCTGGCGAAGCAGGGAACGTCCGATCCCGATATACGCCAGATCATAGTTACCATTCATATCCATGACCTGCTGCCAGCTTGAACCTGATTCTTCATAATCACCATTCTGGAACTGTTCAATGGCATCATAGATCTTATTGCCATACTCCGTTGGTGTGAACAATGTCAGACTGTTATCCAGTGAATCAAGCACCAGCAGATCATGCCCCATATGTTCAAGTGCGGCGGGCTGCTTGAAATATCCATCCATATTACCGTTTCCGCCAAAGCAATATAACATTCTTCCCTGGTCATCATAGCCGAAGATTCTTCCTCTTGTCTTATCCAGACAGAAGAATACGTCATTGTCCATTGCTGTTACATCTGTAAACAGAGAAGGTCCTTCATAACCGCCACCTGATCCCCAGTACAGATCACCGATGATATAATAGTCACCATTTCTGACAAGGATGTCATTTCCCATCAGGTTCAATCTTCTGACAGGATCCGCTGCACCACTGTCCAGATCATGCTCAGATACATTAGTCGTACATGCATAGATAAATCCTTCATAGTCCATATATACATTGTCATACTCTGTTGGTACGAAGGATTCCATCTTAGCTCTCTGTTCCTGCGTTGCCAGCTTCTTCCATATATAATCAGTCCAGTTATATGTTACCGGTGTTGCTCCTACAAAGCCTGAAAATGCAGCATCATTTTCATATTTGATAAGACCTTTATTCGCATTGGTCGCTACACAATAAACTCTTCCTGCACTATCTACTGCAATCTTGGTTGGCAGAAAGCTCAGTGACTGGTCAAAGGTAGCATCTGCCGGCTTGGTAAATTCCAGTACGAACTGTCCATCATGATCCATTTTGACGATTCGATTATTATTGGTGTCCGCTACATAGAGATAGCCATCCTGTGATACCGCAATATCCGAAGGTCCCTGAAATTCCTTATTTGCCACATCTCCTGTCATGTGATCAATCACACGTACCAGTTCGATTGTGTCTTCATCTTTACGTTCCAGCTCCAAAATCCTGTTATTGCCGGTATCGCACAGATATATCATATTGCCGGTTACGAACAATCCCTGAGGTGCACTCAGTTTCTTATCCAGTCCCAGCTCCACATCTGTATACACAGCTACTGTCTTGTATGCATCAGGAGAATACTGTACATCTCCCCAATAATCATACCCATAGGTATATCCCGTCTCCGCATGGACTACCATGCAGCTTCCTGTCAGCGTGACCACGCTCAATGCCAGGGCAGCCATTCTTTTCACTATTTTCTTCATATGACACCTCTATCCCTAATCCTTCAGACCAGAACTGGCCATGGTCTCCAGAATCTGGCTTTCAGAGAATATAAATATCGCAATCGGAACAATCATTACTACTACCAGTACGGCTGCTCCCTGTCCTGTTCTGGCAATACCACCGCTCTGAATCTGCTGCAATGCATAAACCAGAGTCTTACGTTCTTCTGAATAAATAAAGGTCGCTGCCTTGTTATTCCACAATGCCTGAACAGAAAAGATGATCAGTGTCATCCATGCAGGTTTTACATTTGGCATTACAATATCGGCAAATACTTTCCACTCACTTGCTCCGTCAATCTTAGCTGCCTCAATAAGAGAGGTAGGTAATCCCTCCATGAACTGTTTCATCAGGAAAAGTCCCATAGGAGATGCAAAGGCAGGAATGATGATTGCCCAGTAAGTATCAACCCATCCCAGTGCATTGATGATCAGATAATTGGGGATTGCTGTAACATATCCACTGAACATCATTGCTACCGTTACCAGCCTGAAGAATGTCTTTCCTCCCGGGAAATCATACTTGGCAAGCACGAAAGCCGCCATGGAAGCTATGATCAGATGTCCTGCTGTACCAACTCCTGTAATAAATACTGTATTGAACAGATATCGTGAGAATGTCACCCAGGATTTGCCCATTGTTACGAACAGATCCGAGAAGTTATCCAGTGTAGGATTCTGTGCAAATATCCTTGGTGGGAACATAAATAATTCATCCAAAGGTTTTAAGGCACTGCTGACTGCATATACAATAGGAAATACCATAACCATTGCCACGAGCAGCAGAAAGAAATATAAAAGGATATCTCCCCACACAGAACGGTTCGGTTTTCTTCTCTTAATCAGTTTTTTGTGTTGTCTTGTTGTTTTATCCATATTATTCTTATTTTTACTCATATCAGGTTCCCACTCTTCTTAACAGACTTTGAATTGCTTTGTTACACAGGATCATGATCAGGAATAGTATTGTAGCAATCGCTGATGCATATCCCATTTCAAACCTTGAATAACCATAGTCAAACAAGTGTGTAACCACCGTTCTGGCTGCATAATCTGTACTTGGATATCCACACAGAGCCATCGTTACATCACACACACCAAATGCCTGTGTAATGGACATGACCGCTCCGAACATCAGCATGGGTTTCATATTCGGTAAAGTGATGTACCACAGCTCCTGCCATCTGTTCCTGATACCGTCCATATAACCGGCTTCGAACTGTGCTCTGTCAACACCCTGCAGACCGGCTACAAAAGAAAGGAATCCTGTGCCAAGACTCATCCACAGAATGACCAGCATACAGATTGGAAGCATATACTTAGGATTGATGAACCACAGAATCGGTGAATCAATAATTCCAAGCTTCATCAGGAAAGCATTGACGTAACCATATGCGTCACCTCTGAAGAATACGGAGAATATGACATAACAATTACCTGCAATGGATGGTGCATAGAAGACAACGACTGCCACACTTCTGACCCATCTGGGCAGTTCATTGATCAGCCATGCAAAAAGGAATGACATAATATATCCAAGAGGACCGGTAATCACTGCAATCAGCAGTGTATTCTTAATACCAATCAGGAATATATCATCCTCCAGAATCAGGCTGATATAATTGGAAAGGCCGATAAATCTCGGCTTTTCCAAAATGTTGTAATAAGTAAAACTAAAGAAAATTGATGATATTACCGGCAAAATCACAAATAAACTAAACAGGATCGCATAAGGCGCCAGAAATACATAGCACATCTTACTACGCTTTGCCTTTTTCCATGCCACCGACATATTATGCCTGCGAAGCATGACATACTTCTTCAGATATTCTTTCATGATAATAACCAAACCTTTCCTAATCTACAGGGAGACCGAATTCGATACGCTTCTTCGTGATTTCCTCATCTATCTTGATGGAGTAATCAATAATGGTCTCTCGTGGATCGTCTTTCTCATTAATGACCTTACGAATCGCGTTGGTAATATGACGGCCTGTATAGTATCCACCAGGTACCTCTCTGATACCTACTGTCTGATCCCACTGGTCATTGAGTACTGCGATATCATCTGCGCTCCATGCCAACTGGACGAAAGCGTCCTTATTGGCAGTTGCATATCTGGCTGAAGAACCAAGCAGGGCTTCAATCTCACGTCCGAATCTTACCTGGGTATCTGCATCTGCCCACCATTTCATGAATTCCCATGAATTGTTACGAAGCTGCTCATCCTCTGTTTTGACCATCATGGTAGCACTTCCCGTAATGAAATCTGAACGGTCAATATAAGTCCTTCCATTTCCATCTGTTGTCTCTGTGCCTGGAATCAGCGTAAAATCCCACAATCCTCTGATCTCAGGTGCTGATACCATTAATGTATTATATATGGAATAAGAAGCTATACCTATCGGCATTTCTCCCGAACGGAATCTGCTGACAAAATCATAAATAGTAGGTGTTCCATAATCATTAAAATATCTTACATAATCATCAAAAGCCTGCACTCCCGCTTCACTGTTGACAACCGTTCTGGTTCCTGCCTCGTTATACATATCTCCGCCATACTGGTATAAAAGGCTGAAATACATAGACAAGTCCGGTGCATTGGAAGCTACTGATGTAGAAGCGGATGCAGTAGCACTGCTTCCTGCCGCTGTTGGAATAGCAATCGTCATGTTATTACCCTGAATGGTAGGAAGCATCTCGATCAGCTCCTGCCAGGTATTGGGTATCTCCAGTCCCAGTTCTTCCAGAACATCCTTACGATAGAACATTACATTGAAATTCTGTGTCTCCGGGATACCATATATATGGTCATCCAGTCTATACTGCTCATAAGAGCTTGCCGTATAATGTGACAGAACATCCTGAAGGTCTGAGAACTGGCTAAGATCTTCTGCTGCATTACGCAGCGCATAATTCACAGGCTGATCTGCTCCAACCGAAAGCACCACATTAGGTCCTCTGCCGGCTACAACTGCATTTAACAGGGCATCTGCCGCTACAATTTCTACGTTGACTTTAATTCCCGTATCAGGAGTGAAGGTATCATCTACCATGGATTTCAGAATTGTACCCTGATCTCGTCCAGTCAGAATCCATACCTTAATGACTCCCTCATCACCTTCTTCGTATACGTCTCCGACTGCATCATAATCAACAACGAAGGATGCTGCGAAGGATTTCATTTCGTGCCATGCTTTTGCCATTGCACCTGCCTTTTCCACCTTGATCGGTGCATTGATGCCACTGACTACAAAATAGTCCACATCCAGTTTGGTTGCACTCATATTAAGAGATGCCGTACCAAGCGCTGTAATGTTATCCTTAAAAGTCGTAAACTCCAATGTGATCTTATTAGGATTCTTCACGAAACGTTCCAGCTGCTGTGCAACAGTCTGTGCCGTTGCGATATTGTCCGCTTTCTGTCCGCTGTATGCCACCATCTCATCTACAATCTTATACAAACGTTTGGATTCCAGATCCATAGCTTCTATTACTTCCGGATAAACCTGCTGAATATTATAATCTCGGTATTTGTCCGGCTGCACACCTGTATAAATCAGCAATTTACGGTAAATCTGGTTCAGTCTGTATATGGAATCTTCCAATTCTTCCAGAATGGAACCCACACCTCCAAGTGTTGCTTCAAGTCTTAATGTGTGTGTTCCTTCTTTTAAATAGAATTGATAGGGCGTTCCTTCTTCATCTGTAAGTGTCATACAGTTCCAGTCATTCTCGTATTCAAAGGAAATCTCCTTCATTTCCGAAAAAGGAATCTCTCCATCTATGTACACGCTTCTGCTTGAAATACTTCCTCTTGCATAATTCTGGCGAGCTTTGATCATAAGATTGTAATATCCGTCTTCCGGGACTTCAAAATTCCATTCAATCCACTGTCCTGCACTTCTCCATGCCTCACCGCCCACATAATTCAATACCGTATTGGTCACACTGTTTGGCTGTGTGGTTGGTGATGACCTGTCATACTTAGCATACAGTGAAGATTCTGAACGCAGCGTGGAGTCTTCACCCTGCACGATCTGCTGATAGGAAGTTCCTGTCTCTGTCATATTGACACCCGGCTGTTTCTCCAGATAAGCCTGATAATCATCCATATCCTGTACACTCTTCAGTTCCAGGCTTTTGAGGATCATAGGTTCATTCTCTGCTTCCAGAGTCAGCTCATTTATTCCTTTTTCAAAATAAAACAGATACGGTTCTGCTTCATATCCTCTGTCATCCCTGAAGTATGCCTTCTGCCAGGCAAATACTTCTTTCTGTGTAGGTCTTATCTCATTGCCCTGATTATCGACTTTCACCTCACCACCATCAGTCCATATTCTGGAAAAGGTAATGTTACGTGCCGACTCAAATGGAATCTCTCCATTGATATAAACAATTCGTTCCGCAACTACACCTCTTGACTCAGGAATCAGATATTCTGTATACAGATTGTAATAACCGCTCTGAGGTACATTAATCTGCCAGGTCACTGTAGAATCAGCACCTGTATACAATGCCTCATCTACACCTTCATAGGAAGTATACTTTTCAACATCTTTAGCTGATGTATAGTCAAACAGCTCAATGTTTACATTTTCCTGCGGTCTAACGCTGGAATCATGTCCCGCGATATATCGGATGTATGTTCCTGCCCTCTCCATTCCCTTAATATCCGATGTCAGGTCTGTTCCTTCATATTTCTCATGAAAATCAGTGACCTTATCCTGTGACAACAGAACGGCTGTTGTCACAATTGCTGCAAATGCTGCAATTCCGACTCCCCACTTTTTAGCAGAATTTCTCATAGATTCCTCCACACCTTCGGTAATTCTTATAGTAATGCCACATTTTCTTGCATTTCGATTATGTTAATTGCTATATTATACATTTAGAAGTCCTTCCTCTACTCAATTCTTGCCTTCTTCATCCTATTCTTTGCTATTTTTAAGCAATAATTAGTAAAAAACTTTGATTTTCTCCCACTTAATATCAATATTCTCTCTAATATTGCTAATTGTTCTTTGAATTTTGCTCTCTTGTTTGTGCATTATTTACTTCTCAGATAATTAATGATAGAATCCCAGTAATCATTTAGCACTATACATAAATTTACATATTTTCATATCACAGAAAGAAAGGAACAAATCGTGGACAAATTTTTAAACGAAGAAATTATTACTTTTTCTGAATATTCTTCCCTGCGGATATGGTACAATGATATTCCAAAAGGTTATCCTGCACACTGGCATACTGTATTGGAAATCATCCTTTCCGTTGATAATTACTATTATGCCGAGGTAAATGGTATCCATTACAGAATCATGCCAGGTGAGATTCTGATCATTCCTCCGGGTATGATGCATGAACTGACTGCCCCTCCCACCGGAGCAAGGCTGATCTATCTTTTTGATATTTCCATTCTCTCCAGAATGAAGAGTTTCTCCGGTATTCAGTCTCTTCTGGTCAGACCCATATTTATATCCAGGACAACATACCCTTCTATTTATGAAGACATGTATTCTCTTTTGATGCAGATGCAGACAGAATATTTTCATAACAATGAATACGCAGAATTAACGATCTACTCTCTGCTGATCCAGTTCTTTGTGAACCTGGGGTATCACCACATTCATGTGCAGGATATCTTCCCTAATGTCCGACCTACCAAGCAGAAAGAATATGTACGTAAGTTCAATCAGCTTCTTCATCATATTGAAGAGCATTACATGGAAGATCTTGATCTGGATACGCTTGCTGAATCCGTAGGTTTCAGCAAATATCATTTCCTGCGTCTTTTCAAGCAATACACTGGAACTACGCTCGGCGAATATACGACGCTGTACCGGCTGAAAGTTGCTGAAAAATTACTGTGTGACCCCAACATCTCCATTACAGATGTGGCTGCACAGTCTGGTTTCTCCAGTATCTCCACCTTTAACCGCATCTTCAAGCAATATAAAAAGTGCAGCCCTTCTGAATACAGGCTGCACAATACTTCTCATAAATTTTAGGCACGCTTTACAGCGTGCCTGATTTTTATTCTATATCCGGGACTGAATCATCCTGCAATGCACCATAATATGCAGCTTTGGGATTCATGGCACCATCAAAAAGCAGTGCATCCTCACCTCTTCTCCAGGAAAGCTGATCGTTAAGCCCCCATACAATAACTGCCGTGACTGGATAACCATCCTCTGCCATTTCCTGCATATTCTTAAAGAGACTTCTATATTTTCTAGCCTGCTTCTTATAGGCATCTTCTGTCTTTGCCCCCTTGATTCCAATATCCAGTTCTGTAATCTGCAGCTCATATCCTGCATCGCAGAATGATTTCGCTGCATACACAAATTTATGTTGGATGTCATCTTCCGTGCTTAAATGAGACTGCATACCGATTCCATCAATCAAACCTTCCTCTTTTGCCTGGGAAAGGCGCTCCAGGATCAGATCAACCTTACCACTACAGCCATAATCATTATAAAACAGTTTCATATAAGAAGGCGCATACTTTCTTGCACTGACAAAGGCATGATAATAATAGTCATCTCCCACAGTCTCATACCATAGGTTGTCCTTCTGTCTGACCCCATTCTGATCCCCATTTCCCACATCAAATGCTTCATTCACAACATCTACTGCATAGATCAGACCTGAATACTGTGTATCAAAATATTCTAATACTGACCGAATATAGGCATCCATTCTCTTTAACATAACCTCTCTGTCAACCAATTCTCCCTCGTTCGTATAATCCTCGGTAAAAAACCATCTGGGCGTCTGACTATGCCATACCAATGTATGAAGTCTCAGCTTCATGTTATTCTTCAATGCATATTCCACAGCAGGCTGGCAGGCATCAAAATGCACGCAAGGATTCTCATATGTCCGGGGCAGACCGCTTTGGGATGCCTGCTGGTCCAGCAATGCATCCGGTTTGGTCTCATTCTCACAAGTCATGATGTTAAAATTATTCTGTATAACATCATCATATCTGCTGATACTGCCAAGCACATGGGCTGGCAGTGCCACACCAATCGGGAAATTCCCGGCATATTTGCCGGACAGGCTCATATCTTCTCTGTCAGATTCTGCCTCAGTGACAGTTTCCTCCCCATCACTGTAACCAATGCTCTGGATTGTAAATGCCTTAGCTTCTTCTCCTTCTGTGACAGACCCGCCAATTGCAGCTATCGTGACCTGTTCCATTGTTTCGTCCTGTACAGCTGCTGTCGGTTCTGCCTGACCTGTACAACCGGTAAGCATCGTCATGGTCAGACATACCCCCATCCATTTCATCATATTCTGCTTTATTTTCATTGATAACCATACCTTTCTGCTATGTCTGCCTGTTCTGAATATCCTGTATTTTCACGAACTGCGCATTACCTGCGAAAGATGCGCTGCAAAAAGTCCACACAACAATGCCTCCAGAATGTCCAGTCATGACGTCCTGTATCGAAAAATGTTGTCAGTCCAACTCCCTGGTTCATAATCTGTTGCGCATTTTCTCTGGTTTTTTCATAGAAGTTGTCCTGATCTCCGCAGGCAACATAAAGCATATGGAAGGTCTCCCGGAACTTATCAGGATTCAGAAGAATATCACGGTAATCCACCTCTTCATCCCTGATAACAAGCCCTCCACTGAAGATGCCTGCCCAGGCAAAGAGATCTGTATGTTCAAATACCGTTCTCTGCGTCTGCATACCACCCATGGACAATCCCGCCATCGCACGGTGTTCTCTATCTGCCATAGTCCGATACATTGTGTCTATATAAGGAATACAGTCCATAACAAGCTCCTCCCCAAAGGAACTCAATGCACCATGGCTGGTTCCATCTTCCCTGAATGCATACCCTGTGTTCATTACAATGATCATTTCATCCATAAGCCCCTGTGTGAGCAGATCATCTGCCATATTGGCTATTTTACCCTGTCTGAGCCAGCCGATCTCATTCTCACCGCCTCCATGCTGCAGATACAGTACGGGATATGACTTATCCCCTGTCTCATATCCGGGCGGCGTATACACATAACATAATTTCTGTCTGCCAGTCTGTGAAGAGGTATAGTAATCCATTCTGACATGTCCATGTGGAATATCTCTGAGCAAAGGATATTTAAAATCCTTCTCCGGTACTTCTATATAATTGATTGTCTGAAAACAGCCATATCCGACAGGTGCATCCGGATTGACAACCCTGGTTCCATTCACATCAAATGTCACATAATGGAAGCCTTTCTCCAGATTACCAAGAATTCCAGTCCAGTATCCCTCATGCTGTACAGATCTGCGAAGTTCCAGCTTCCCACAGTCGAAAACATCGACTTCAACCTTATCTGCTCCCGGCGCATACAGATTGAATTCTGCTGAATCATCCCCCACTAAGTGAATACCTCTGGGCATATCTATATATCGCCCCGCAGGATTTCCCCGCTCATCCACATCAAATCGTACCATTTTATAAACAGGGTCAAAGAACAGCATGCTTTCTTCCATTGTCTGCCCATAAAATACATCTGACACATGTGTCATTTTCTTGGAATATATAATGTTGTCATGAAGCAGCTCTTCATTCTGAAACAGCAGCTGTACGAAATCATGCAGGCTTTCTCTCCAGACCTTCCATTCATGGAAGCCCTCATAAGTCTTCTGGATACAGCTGTTTCCTTTTGCCAGCAGCATTGCCTGGCATCTCTCTTGCTCTTTATGCAGTTCTTCCTCATAACTTCCACAGCTTAAAAATATCTGCATATACTGCCCCATCGGGTATTCCCTGAACAGGCGCAGTCCCACACCTGAGAATACACCAAGTGCAGAGAACAGCTCCGGATGTTTCCCGGCACTCAGTGTAGCCTGCGCAGAGCCAAGAGAAAGTCCTGCTACGGCTCTTCCCCAGCGATTATGAATACAGCGAAATTCCTGTTCTATAAATGGAATGACCGATTCTGTCAGCTCTTTATCAAAATCCCCCGGGAAAAAGACAGGGTCTTCCTCAGGTTCAAAAGCATACCCACTGCACATTACGACAAGCATTTCCCTGCATTTTCCTGCATACAGCAGATTATCCATGATAAACTGCATTCTCCCCTGCCATACCCAGCCAGTCTCATTCTCACCCACACCATGCTGTAGATACAGTACCGGATAATTCCTGTCTCTGCTCCTGTCATAGCCGGGTGGTGTATACACATAGCATTCCTTGATATGCTGATTTACGGCTGAAATATATTTACAGATATGTACCTGTCCATGAGGCACATCCTGTAACTCATAAAAATGCGTATTGGCATCTGCCATATCAAAGGTATTGATAGAATGAAAACAGCCATAATTTACGCCAGCCTTTGGGTTGCATATGGGCACATCATCCACATACCACATGTAATAATGCATAGCATAAGGAAAATCCTGTATCGTTGTTCGGAATCCTCCCTTCCCATCAGGAGTAAGATATACTTTATCTGCACTGAAGAATCCGCCCATTCCCCCTGCTGCTACAGTTGCAGCCTTGGGTGCGTACATATAAAAGGTGACACTGCCGTCCTCATTTACAGTAACACTTGGTTCCTCGTGATGGTATTGTACCTTTACAAATTCTGGGTCTTTGGGATTCATCTCCAATGAGGCATACTGATGCAAAGGGTCAAAAAAATCCGGATGCATGGTATAAGCCTGGTTACGTTTCTCATACATAAGGATAACCTCCTATTATATATTTGTACGTATTATACCCATCCGGATTTCATTATGCTCTTTGTATCTTGCTAACAATTATGCATGAATTGCTTACTTGTATGCATCTTCTCCTTTTCCAAAACATATTTCATAAAATCTCTGACAACAGGCGGCATATATGTTCTCTCATCATACACCATATAGAAATTTCTCTCATAGGCAGGGGCAGTGATTGGAATGATAGATATGTCTAACTTATGAAGCATATCCATATGGGGAACGATGGCAATGCCAAAGCCCTGCGCCACCAGTCCCGCTACTACCTGATCTTCCTCTGTCTCGTAAGCAATCTTTGGCTCCATGGATATTTCATCAAACATTCTGTCTATGTCTACTCTGATTCCCGAAGTTCTGGAGAAAAAAACATATGGATATTCTCTAGTCTGCTGTAAGTCTACTTCCTTCAAAGATGCCAGTGGATGCTTTCTTGGTGTAATCAGCGCCAGTTCCTGACAGCTCACCGGCACAGCCCGAAATCCCATATCCTCTGGTGGTCTGGAACAGAATAACAGGTCAAACCGCTGCGCCTCCAGCCCATCCAGCAAAGGTCCTGTCACATCCGTATGAAATGTAAAATCTATCCTTTTATCAGAATGTTCCGCCAGATAAGATGCCGCAAGCCTAGGCACATATTCTACTCCCAGAGGACGTAAGAATCCCAATCGTATCAATCCCTCTCCTCTGGCGCTTCTTTGCAGATTCTCCACACCTGCATCCAATGTCTCCAGTGTGTGCTCTGTGCAGATCAGGAATTCTTCTCCATATCGTGTTAAAGTCGTATTTCTCCCTGTCTTTTCAAAAAGCTGCACACCTAATTCCTTTTCCAGCTGCATAATGGCATGACTCAGGCTTGGCTGGGTAATACAGAGCTGCTCTGCCGCTTTCGTATAATGTTGTACATGTGCCAGTGTCACAAAATATCGTAAATAAAACAGATTCATGCAAATCCCTTTCTTTTATTTCTATAGATAGAATCTATTATCTCATAAAAATTATTTATTTGCTATTTAAAATATGGGTGATTACACTAAATGTTGAATGAAAATAGAACGTTAAAATAAAACGTTAAAATAGAAAGGCGAAAATACAATGAATGATAAAACTTTAACCTGTCGTGGAGAACTGGCTCTGGTATTTGCAGTGCTCATAAACAGCTTCGGCGTTGTGCTTATGCTGTATTCCAATGCGGGAATCTCTGCCATATCCAGTGTTCCCTATGCTTTCTCTGAGGTATTCCCGGCTTTGTCTCTTGGCACATGGACTTACCTGTTTCAGGGTGCTCTGGTACTGACACTCATGATACTGCGTAAGAAATTCATCCCACAGTATCTGTTCAGCTTTGTTGTTGGATTCTTCTTTGGAGAATTTCTGGATCTGCATGAGATGTGGATCAATATATTACCCACATCCCTTAGCTGTAGAATCCTTTATTTCATCATCAGTTATGTACTCCTGAGTCTTGGCATTGCATTATCCAACCGCTGCAAAATGCCCATCGTTCCGACCGATCTTTTTCCAAGGGAATTAGCAGATATTACAAAGATTCCCTACTCCAGGATCAAGATTGCCTTTGACGTAATCTGCCTGCTCGTTACAGCCTGCATGACCGGCTTCCTGTTAGGTCATATCAAGGGGCTTGGCATCGGAACCGTGCTTGCTGCTTTCACAATGGGCAAGGCAGTCTCCCTCATGGGTAATTTACTGGATAAGAAGTTTCGCTTTGTCTCCTTTATGAAACAGCCTTCATAATACAATATGATCTATCACCATAGAAATGATCGCTATTATTTTTAGCTGCGTTGCATCGAAGCTTTTCTTCATAGTCTCTCTCTTTATTTACCAGCAAAGGACTTCATTGCCATCCTCTGTTACGAGAACCATAATCTCCCACTGTGCAGAAGGAAGACCATCCTCTGTGTAAACTTCCCAGTCATTATCGTCATCGATATAAATATCCGGTTTGCCCATATTGACCATAGGCTCAATGGTAAAGATCATACCCGGAACCAGAAGCATATCCTGTCCACGCTTCGTATTATATCCAACCCATGGGTCCTCATGGAATTCCAGTCCAACGCCATGACCGCCAATCTCACGTACTACAGTATAGCCATTGGCAAAAGCATGATCGTGTACCGCCTGCCCCATATCACCAAGGAATCCCCATGGCTTTACTTCTTTCAGCCCAAGCTCCACACATTCCTTCGTTACCTGTACCAGCTTCTTTTTCTCAGGACTCACATCCCCAATACAGAACATTCTGGAAGAATCCGAGAAATATCCATCCAGTATCGTAGAGCAGTCTACATTGATAATATCCCCCGACTGTAGAATCACGTCCTCTGAAGGGAACCCGTGACACACCTGATTGTTTACAGAGGTGCATACACTGTAAGGATATCCTTCATAATCCAAAGGTGCGGGGATTCCTCCCATCTGGGTCGTCATATCATATACAATCTGATCGATCTCTGCTGTATTCATGCCCTCATGGATATTCTTCTCCAGATAATCCAGTATTGCAATGTTGATCTTGCAGCTCTCCTTAATCTTTTCTATCTGCTGTGGTGTCTTAATGATATTGTGCTTGGGTACAATATGTCCCATTCTCGCATATTGATTGATTTTCTCATCAAATGCCTCATGACACACCTTATACTTCTTTCCACTGCCACACCAGCAGGGATCATTTCTTCCTATTTTACCAAACATTTCTATTACCATGCCTTTCCTTTTTCAGAATTAGTTATATCTAACTGAATTATACACACATTTTCTCCAAATGAAAAGCCTTGCAAACGAAAAGAACGCCAACAATAGTGGAATATACTCCCACTATCGTCAGCATCCTTTTATAGCCACATACATCCTTATATCAGCCTTTTAACTGCTGAATCAGGCTGACTATTTCCTCAGCCTCCTGCTTTGATACAGTCTCTCCTGCAAAATATCTTTCTACGAACTTGACAAGACTTCCATCACACTTTGTATTCACAAAGTCCTGACATTCAATATGCAGTAATTCTTCCTTCGTATACTTAGCTTCTACGATTCCTCTTCTTCTGATGATTACGCCCTTATCTTCCAGACGGATCAGTAATGTGTTCAGGGTCTGACGCTTCCAGTCCTTACCTACTGTCTTCCAAAAATAATCCATAATCATACCTGTCTTAACAGGACCATTATTCTCCCATAAGAAACTCATAATCTGTTCTTCTGACTCTGATAATCTATAGTTCATACTAATAACCATACCTTTCCAGATTCTTTAATGTGTGTTGTGTTATAACTATTCAGACCCCATTCACAAAATCGCATCTTCGATGCTTTTCTTTTGTTCATGTGGTTACTTCGCCATATAAATTATCGCAAATATGTTTGCAAGCAATCATATTTGCCCTAATTTGCATGGCTCTGAATAGTTATTTATATTATACGTTTTCCTGCACATACATGCAAGCTTTTATGTAATATTATATGAATATTTTATAATTTCCATAGATTAGATAGACAAAAGGCGGAGAGAAGCTGCCTGCCTCTCTCCGTTTTTCCTATGACATACTGTTTACTGTCTTATATTTATAGAGCATTTCTGCATGATTCTGTTCTTCAATCTGGATATCAGCAAGTAATTTACGGACTGATGGTTCACCGCAGACGAACACGTCCATATTGTATTCAGAAGAGACCAGCTTCTCTGTACCGATACAGTCTGTTGCGAGGAAGCAGTCATTCTTCTTATCCTCAGACTCCTTCATATCATAGGTGGCCTTAGGACTGTACTGCTTGCCGTCACTATCATTACAGTCACATGGGGGCACAGTTCCATTCAACACCTGTCCAAGAGAATCATAGTGCTTTTGTTCCTCACGATGAATCTGTTCAAAGAGATTTGCAAGTACAGGGTCTTTTGCTTCCTTGCTGTAACGCGCATACTTCTCTACGCAGGTCTTCTCCTGTGTCTGAAGATCTTTGATTGCTGCCATTTCTTTTTCACTTAATATCATTGTAGCATCCTCTTTTCTTTTTAGATGAATTACACGATGATATTATGTCCGGTTTAAAAGACTTTATACAAATAACATTCCAATACATCTGACGGCAAATGCTGCGACCCAGGCAATCGCGCACTGCGCAAATACTACAAACACTGCCCATTTCCAGCCAAGCTCACGTTTTACGGACGCAATGGCTGCTACACATGGTGTATACAAAAGGCAGAAAGCCAGAAGACTTGCTGCTGCCAGCGGTGTGATCGCCGCCAGTAAAATATCCGTACTGCCAAAAAGTACATTTAACGTTGCTACCACGCTTTCCTTAGCCATAAAGCCGGTAATCAGTGCGGTAGATACTCTCCAGTCGCCAAAACCAAGCGGCTTAAAGACCGGTGCAATCCAGCCGGCAACTACTGCAAGAATACTATCCCTGGAATCTGTTACCACATTCAGTCTGGTATCAAAGGTCTGTAAGAACCAGATAATAATAGTTGCAAGGAAAATGACCGTAAATGCCCTTTGCAGGAAGTCTTTTGCCTTTTCCCACAGAAGCTGTCCTACATTCTTCGCTCCAGGCATACGGTAATTAGGCAGCTCCATGACAAATGGCACTGCTTCGCCCTTGAATTTCAATTTACGCATTACAATAGCAGACAGAATACCTACAGCGATACCGCCAAAATATAGTGCAATCATAACGAGTGCTCCATGTTCCGGGAAGAATGCTGCTGTGAAAAACAGATATATCGGCAGTTTCGCAGAACAGCTCATGTAAGGAGTGAGCAGAATCGTCATCTTGCGGTCACGCTCCGAAGGCAGCGTCCTGCTTGCCATAACGCCGGGTACTGTACAGCCAAATCCTACCAGCATAGGCACAATGCTTCGTCCTGACAGACCGATCTTACGTAACAGCTTATCCATAACAAATGCCACTCTTGCCATATATCCGCTGTCCTCCAGCATGGACAGGAAAAAGAACAGTGTCACAATAATCGGCAGGAAGCTGAGTACACTTCCCACACCATTAAAAATACCATCTATGATCAGCGATTGCAGGACTTCGTTCACGCCTGCCGCCATCATGCCTTGCTGCACCAGATTGGTAAGCCAGCCAATTCCCATATCCAGCAGATTGGAAAGTGCCGCACCAATCACGTTAAAGGTCAGCCAGAATACCGCTGCCATAATGGCAATGAATACAGGTATCGCTGTATATTTACCCGTCAGTACCTTATCAATTCGTGCACTTCTTGCATGTTCCCTGCTCTCATGGGGTTTAATGACTGTCTGCCTGCATACCTTGCTGATAAAAGCAAATCGCATATCTGCAATGGCTGCCGCGCGGTCAAGACCTCTCTCCTTTTCCATCTGCTGTATAATATGCTCCAGAGTCTCTTTCTCATTCTGATCCAGATGCAGCCTGTCCAGAATCAGCATATCACCTTCTGCCAACTTCGCCGCTGCAAACCTGACAGGTATATCATTTTCTTTGGCATGGTCTTCAATCAGGTGCATGATACCATGCAGGCATCTATGTACTGCACCACCATGGTCGTCCGCTTCACAGAAGTCCTGTCTTCCCGGTCTTTCCTGATATTTTGCCACATGTAATGCATGGTCTACCAATTCACTGATACCTTCATTCTTTGCAGCTGAGATGGGTACAACAGGGATTCCAAGCAGCTCCTCCAGCTCATTCACACGAATGGAGCCGCCATTCTGACGCACCTCATCCATCATGTTAAGCGCCAGAACCATAGGCACATCCAGCTCCAGAAGCTGCATGGTAAGGTACAGATTCCTCTCAATGTTCGTAGCGTCCACGATATTGATGATTCCCTTTGGATGTTCTTCCAGCACGAACTGTCTGGTCACAATCTCTTCGCTGGAATAGGGTGACATGGAATAAATACCCGGTAAATCTGTAACCAGTGTGTCACTATGCCCTTTGATGGCTCCATCCTTACGGTCTACTGTTACACCCGGGAAATTTCCTACATGCTGGTTAGAACCGGTCAACTGGTTGAACAGTGTCGTCTTCCCACAGTTCTGATTACCTGCCAGGGCAAAAGTCAGCACTTCTCCCTCCGGCAGGGGATGCTCATCTGCTTTGACATGATATTTGCCGCCCTCACCCAAGCCCGGATGCTGTACATCCTTCTTCATGTCTTTCTTATGATTGGTCGCATCTATATTATCTGGTTGTCTTGTATTCTCTATCTCTATCTTCTCTGCATCTGCCAGACGAAGCGTCAGTTCGTATCCATGTATCTGTAATTCCACCGGGTCTCCCATAGGTGCATACTTCACCATGGTTACATCTACCCCCGGTATCAGTCCCATATCTAGAAAATGCTGGCGTAATGCGCCTTCTCCACCTACAGCAACCACAGTTGCCATACTGCCGATTGGTAACTCTTTCAGCGTCATGCTGTATCCTCCTCATATATCTTGTTGATAAATTTTCTCAGAAACAATCATAATATATTTCGACAATATTTTCAATTTACAATGCAAAAAATCCTGGAATTGTATAGAAAAAACAAATTTCAGGATTCTTTACATACTATTTTATTTTACTAAGCTGCTGCCTGACATGCCTTGCACAAGGACAAAAAGTATCCATGCACCGCCGTAGAGTCTGTCACTTCAGGATGGAAGGAAATTCCAATCTGATTACCATACTGTACTGCTACAATATTACCATCTACTCTGGCTAATATCTCTACTCCATCACCTGCACTCTCAATATAGGGAGCGCGGATGAAAGTCAAGGGAATTTCACCGATATGTGCAACCTCTGCTACAGTCTGGAAGCTTCCAAGCTGTCTGCCATAAGCATTGCGCTTTACCGTGACAGGCAATGTACCAAAGTGAACCGTATCATCCTCTGCAAGCTTACTTGCAAGCAAAATTAACCCTGCGCAAGTACCAAGTACCGGCATTCCCTGCGTAATCTTTTGCTGTAATGGTTCAAATAATCCAAGGTTCCGAAGCAGCTTACCCATGACGGTGCTTTCACCACCTGGGAGAATCAGACCGTCAAACTCCTGCTCCAGGTCACGCTTCTGTCTGATTTCAAAGGCTTCATGCCCCAGTGCTTCTATCATTTTCTCGTGTTCAATAAAAGCACCCTGAACTGCTAAAACTCCAATTTTCATACTAAATCCCTCTATTCGCCATCAATAACTGAATCTCCTGCTCGTTGATTCCAACCATGGCTTCTCCCAGATCCTCGGAAAGCTCTGCCAGAAGCTTCGCATCCTGATAATTGGTTACTGCCTGTACAATGGCTGCTGCGCGCTTCTTTGGATCTCCTGACTTGAAGATACCGGAGCCTACAAAGACACCTTCTGCACCCAACTGCATCATCAATGCTGCATCTGCCGGTGTTGCTACGCCGCCTGCTGCGAAATTTACAACGGGAAGCTTGCCATGCTCATGTACATATGCTACAAGATCATAAGGAACCTGCAACTCCTTAGCAGCCTGGAACAGCTCATCCTCGCGCATGGATGTCAGTCTTGCAATCTCCTGATTCATCTTTCTCATGTGGCGTACTGCCTGCACAACATCACCTGTTCCCGGCTCGCCCTTCGTACGGATCATGGATGCACCTTCATTGATTCTTCTAAGTGCCTCACCCAGGTCCTTCGCGCCACATACGAATGGAACCTTGAATTTGGTCTTGTCAATATGATATACATCATCTGCCGGAGACAGTACTTCACTCTCATCAATATAGTCAATCTCAATGGCTTCCAGAATCTGTGCTTCTGCGAAATGTCCGATACGGCACTTTGCCATAACAGGGATGGATACCGCTTCCTGAATACCCTTGATCATCTTGGGGTCACTCATTCTGGATACGCCACCTGCTGCTCTGATATCTGCCGGGATTCTCTCCAGTGCCATGACTGCACATGCACCTGCTTCCTGCGCAATCCTTGCCTGTTCGGGAGTGGTTACATCCATAATAACTCCACCCTTTAACATCTGTGCCAGTTCTTTATTCAGTTCATATCTATTATTTGCCATATTTATAACCATACCTTTCACAATCTGTAAACTTTGTGCCACGCACATTGTCCTCTATTCCTATCTGTTTACCTTGCTTAGTATACTAATTGCTATTATAATACGCAAAAACTGACACTTAATAAAGTGTCAGTTTTGTTTATTTTTATATGTACAGTTTTATCTATCTTCTTCTACGTTCTCTACCGCCATTTTCGTAGAATATGCGTTTTGCCTCATACATCTCTGTCTCTGCCTTTTTCACCAGCTCTTCCATCTGATCCAGATTCCTTGGTCTGCCGATGCTGATACCAATAGAGACATAATAGTCACTTGCCTGCAGCTTCTTTGCAATGGCTTCTGACTGTTTCGCTACATTCTCCATGTCTGCATCCAGTACAAATGCCACGAATTCATCACCACCTATACGGTAGCTGTGTGTATCTCCGAAGTAGTTTCTAATTGTCAGGGCAACTTCACGAAGCATTTCATCACCGGCTTCATGTCCCTGTGAATTGTTCAGCTCATGCAATCCATTCACATCACAGTATACACAAGCCAGAGATTCAAACTGCATATTAGGATAATTCAGTAAGTTCTTCTGATAACAGTTTCTGTTGAGAAGTCCGGTCAGGAGATCTACTGTACCCATTTCACGGATAATATTATAGGAACGGATATTATGATACAGCATGGAGAAACTTAACTTTACTGCCTCCAGAATGTGCGTATCCTTGCAATCAGGTCCCATGTTACAGGTTCCAAGTACACCAACAAGTCTGCCGGATACATCATTAACCGGTACTGCCATAAGGCTTGTTACCCCTTTATCTACCAGTAATTCATAGCTTGGTGGAGCTACTACCTTTAATTCCTCAATATTGGGCATGAATATACTGCCGCTTCCATCTTTAAAATAGAAATAATGCATAAAGAAATGTACCCGTTCCTTGGGAACTCTCAGCATCGGCTGTCCCGGATCATCTTTTATCCACTGGTACACTTCCTCCATTCCATTCTCCCCCAGTATCTTAAAGAATACATATTGTGAATCTGTCATCTGACCGATCAATTCCAGTGCAAGTTCAATGTTTTTCTGATTCTGATGTGCTTCAAATAACAGTTCCTGTACTCTTCCTGTAAAGCTCATCAGCTCAATTCTTCTCTGTTTCTCATAATTACGTACTCTTGTATCATGGAACATCCACATCAGATATACGATAAAGCACAGACATTCAAAGCCAACCAGCAGGAAAAGAAGTGTTCTGACCTCTCCAACATTTCCAAGCACTGCACTCTCCGGTACAGAAATAGCCAGCTCCCAGTTATTGACCTTACATGGCATATAGCAGAAATACAGATTCTCGGAGCTATCTGGCATATCAAATACAGCATACCCTTTTTTGCCCCGCATGAGCTGTCTTGAGAGCTCATACATACTGCTTCTCTTAATGATACTCTTATTATCAATAAATTTTACATTTCCCAGTTTATTCCCGGAAGTATCAACAATATAATCTCCACTGCTTTTCTCTACAATATAGATATCTGCCCTCACTCCGTAAAGATTTATATTCCATACACTCTGAAGCTCGTCCAAATCTATCACGCCACGCAGGATTCCTGTTACTTCTCCATCTTTTACAATAGGAACCACACTGAGAAGAACGCGCTTATCAGAATCCAGGAGATCTGTACTCACTTCTGTCAGATAAGCACCTTTTTTGGCTTCTTTGGCAAAATCCATGCTGTCCTCAACACTGATTATAGTCCCATCCTGTAATATCAGCGTATTATCCGGCAGAAGTATCTCCAGCCCTGACACCATACCACACTGTCTGTAATTGCTGACAATATTCATAACAATCTCATCATTGAGATTATCATACCCTGCAAATATTCCTGCCAGACTCTCCAATTGTTCCTTATCATAATTAATCAGTCTTGCAATGTCCTGATTAAGCTGCTCTCCTGTTTGAAATAAAGTAGTATAACAATTCTGCTCTTCTGCTATATTAATCCTAAATACCGCAACCAATGTTGCTGCAGCAATCAGAACGATAATCCCCAATGTAAACAACAAATTTTTTCGTTGAAACAGGTTTTCTAATTTTTTCATGCATTTTCCTCTTATGTCATATAATAAAAGCAATTATATCCTATATTGTACCACATTTTTTCTATTTTTAAAGTATATTGTATGACATTTTGATGTGATACTTCATTTTTGCAATGTATTCATTAAAAATTGCATAATTTTAGAGTGTACCAATGCCTGTTTTATCTGCAAAAAGCATGTATTCTCATCTTTCCTAAAATAAGCCACTTTTTTTATAAAATAACACTACACTTACTTTCCATTTTTTGTTATGCTGTAGATAGATTTAATTCAAAACAAAGGAGACGATTCCATGAAATACCATAATCCTATCATAACCGGATTTCATCCGGATCCCAGCGTATGCAGAGTTGGGAATGACTTCTATCTTGTAAACAGCAGTTTTGAATATTTTCCGGGAATTCCAATATACCATAGCACAGATTTGACACACTGGGAGCAGATCGGACATGTTCTTGACAGAAAAAATCAGCTCAAACTGGTAAGTGGTGCACCCAATTGTCTGGGTATCTATGCTCCTACAATTCGATACCACGAAGGAATATTCTACTGTATTGTTACAAATGTCGGTGGCAGAAGCGGAGGTAATTTCTTCGTATATACCACAGACCCCTACGGCAGATGGTCCAATCCCGTCAAGCTTCCCTTTGCAGGAATTGACCCTTCGCTTTTCTTTGATGAGGATGGCAGAATCTACTATACAGGTACTGACACCGGTATCTATATAGCAGAAATTACCTTTGATGTAGTAAGAAATGACACCCCCAAGCGCAATGAGCTTCCTGTATCCATACAGAATGTAAAATGTGGAGAAAAACATTACATATGGAATGGCTCAGGCGGCAATAATCCTGAGGGTCCACATTTATACCGTATTCATGATATGTACTACTTAATGATTGCAGAAGGTGGTACAGAATATTGCCATATGGTAACGATTGCTCGCAGTAAGAATGTATATGGTCCCTATGAAGCATGCCCTCATAATCCGGTTCTCTCCAACAGAAGCACCTGTCTTAATATCAAGGCGGTCGGACATGCTGATCTGGTAGAGGACAGTCAGGGCAGCTGGTGGGCTGTATGCCTGGGTATTCGTCCTCTGGGATATCCGTTCCGTCACAATCTCGGTCGTGAGACAATGCTTGCTCCGGTAAAATGGGAGAATGGCTGGCCCGTTATGGGAGATAACGGCACTGTTACCGAAACCTTTGAGGTCGAAACAGCACCCGGCAAGAAAACCCGCAAATCAGACTTTTATATCCCCGGCAGCAATATGACAGATACTTTCTGTTCCAATAAACTGCATCCATCCTGGAATACAATTTATACACCGGTCAGTAAGTTCGTTAAGCCTACCAGGCAGGGACTTTCTCTTTGTGCCTATGATACGACTCTGTCTGATGATAAGCCAAAGGCAATTCTGGTCCGCAGACAGGAGCATTTTCACTTTACTGCCACTGCCACTCTGACTCTGGAAAGCGTAAACGCCGGTTCCGAAGCAGGTATTACGATCTATATGAATAACAGACATCATTATGAAGCGGCACTGTCCACGGTAGGCAATGGTGAATACTTCCTGATCCTCAGACGCCGTATCGGTTCCTTGCAGGCAGTGGAAGCCCGCATTCCTTTTCATTGCAATACAGTGCAGTTCATCCTTACAGGAGATAAGAACCACTATACCTTCTCTTATCTGGATGTGAAGCCGGATGCGAACCCCATGCCTGCATCTGCTGCTTTTCCAGATGCTGTGGATGCCCCCGTGTTCATAGGAGAAGGAGAGGCACAGTATCTGACAACAGAAGTCGGCGGATGCTTCACCGGCAACTATATAGGTCTTTATGCTTCCAAGGGAGAAGCGCTATTCACCGAATTCTCCTATCAAGGCGGCAGATCATAAACTTTATTCCATTTACTACAAAAGCAGCCCGGAAAATTTACTTTCCAGGCTGCCTTCTCTTTTATTACTATAATATAATAATATTTGCACAATTTAAGTCTGTTGACAATTCATATACCCTTCCACTATTCAATCCTACTACAGTTGGACGTAATACGAATTTGGGATTATTGGCAACAACTCTTGCCTTTTCCCCATTGCTCAGGTCAACGTTGGTTCCTACCGGATAAAGGATCACACTCTCCAGAAAACTCTGCATAACCTGTAAATCCAGCTCTCCGGTCATCGCCATGATCATTTCCACCGCATTTCTTGGAGTGAATGCCTTCTTATAAGGTCTCTCCGTAACCAGTGCATCATAGATATCTGTAACTGCAATGATCTTGGCAAAAATATGTATCTGTTCTTCTGTAACTCCCATGGGATAACCACTACCGTTGATTTTCTCATGATGCTGCAATACACCCATTTTCACAGCATTGGAAAGTTCCGGCTTGTCTTTCAATATCTCATATCCCAGTAAGGAATGCTTCTTGATCAGTGCAAACTCTTCATCGGTGAGCTTCTGTGCCTTATTCAATACTTCTGTAGGAATTCTGGACTTACCAATATCATGGAGCAGTCCTGATACGCCAATCTGCTGAACCTGTTCGTCATTGAAGCCATACTGTCTGGATACGATCATTGCCATGGTCGCTACATCCACACTATGCTTGAATGTATATTCATCGCTGACCTTGAGGGCGCTGATATCCACTGCAATCGCATCATTATCATCAATTGCCTTCACCAGATCATTGGTTATACTCCTGGTCACATCCATGAAGCCTGACGACTCCGTATCCTGATACAGGTATTGGATGCCTTCTGCTACACGCTTCTTTACACTCTCTGACAAATGTACCTTTGCCCTGTCTTTTACCTGTCTCTTGTCGATTTTCTGTTGAACCTGTGCAGTAATGACCGGCTGTTCTTCAGAATCCTTGTCCTCAATTACACCTGTGCGGATATATACCCCGGTAATCCCCATCTTTCTCATGGATTCGATCAGATACTCGTCCAGCTGTGTTCCTCTGGCTATCAGTACTCTGTCTGCTCTGTCTGCAATTGTCTGTTCCAGAATCATACCGGGTTTGATTACCCTGGTAGACATATATTTTCTTAAAATCACGTATTTCACCTCAATTACACACACTCTCTCTGATACAAGAGTACCACAGAGAAAAGCAAAAGTCTATCCCAAAAAAGGCACATTGCCTTACAGACAATGTGCCCACTGATTCCTCTTATAAAATCTACAGGAAAATATATTTACATACAAACAATACTGCAAGAATGTACATCAGAGGTGTTACTTTCTTAGCTTTGCCGCAGCATACGTGAATGATCACATAAGAGATAACACCAATCGCAATACCTTCTGAAATGCTGTATGCCAGAGGCATAGCGATCATGCACAGATATGCGGGAATTGCTTCTGCAAGATCGTCAAAATCAATCTTTACTACAGAAGATACCATCAGGAATCCTACAAAGATCAGTGCAGGAGCTGTAGCAAATCCCGGAATTGCTGTGAAAATAGGAGCAAAGAGAATGGCAACCAGGAATAACAGACCTGTTACTACAGAAGCCAGACCTGTTCTTGCACCGGCACCAACACCTGCTGAACTTTCTACGAAAGTGGTTGTTGTAGAAGTACCGAATACTGCACCTGCTGTCGTAGCGATCGCATCTGCAAGAAGTGCCTGCTTGATGTGAGGAAGCTTCTCATCTTTATCCAGCATGTCAGCCTTGGTAGATACACCTACCAGAGTACCAATGGTATCAAAAATATCTACAAAGAGAAAAGATAACAAAACGACAACGAAGTTCGCAATGCTTACACCTTTGAAATCTACCTTAAAGCACTGTCCAAAGGTCTTGCCAATTGCAGTAAAATCTGTAAGGGCGAAAGTAGGATATAAGGAATAGAATCCATTCTCTACATCTACTGTATAGATATTGGTTGCCTGACAGATCATGCCAAGAATCCAGGTAATCAGAATGCCAAGAAGGATAGAGCCCTTTACGTTCTTCACATACAGAATTGCCGTGATCATCAAGCCGATCAATGCCAGAAGTGCACAGATTCCCAATGTATGGAAGTTACCTCTGAAATTTACATACGTCAGAAGTGTGGAATCACTGTTCACAATAATATGTGCTCCCTGCAAACCTACGAAAGCAATAAAGATACCGATTCCTGCGCTGACACCTTTCTTCAATGTACTGGGAATCGCATTAAAAATCGCCTCACGTACATTGGTCAGTGAAAGTGCAATAAAGACAATACCTTCTGCAAATACTGCCATCAGCGCTACTCTCCAGTCATATCCCATGGCTCCACATACTGTATATGCAAAATATGCATTCAGTCCCATACCAGGTGCCAGTGCGAATGGATAATTCGCCATCAGTGCCATTGCAAGAGTACCAACAAAAGATGCCAGACAGGTAGCGATCAGAACTGCTGTCGCATCCATTCCCGCTGCGGAGAGCAGATTAGGATTTACCGCCAGAATATACGCCATTGTCATGAATGTCGTAATACCGCCAATTACCTCTGTCTTTACAGTGGTGTTGTTTTCCTTGAGCTTAAATAATTTCTCAATCATGTTAAGTCCCCCATTTAAAAATATTTAATATCACTGAACATTGTTCAGAGTATTTTTGTATTTTACACGATAGATTCTGTAGAGAGATTCCTGAATCCTCTCTTCTGTAATCGTTCCGGCTGACACTGCATCCAGCACACCCTGATATGCCTTACTGAAATCTGCAGGACACAACAGAATATCCGCACCTGCCACAATAGCAGCCACTGCCGCATCGCCATCTGAATACCTGGCAGTAATTGCGCTGTCTCCTAACATATCTGTCATAACGATTCCATTATATCCAAGTGTTCCTCTGAGCACATCTGTAATCATTGTCCCGGATAAGGAACAAGGTGTGTCATCCCCTGTTATCTCCGGTGCAGATACGTTAGACACCATAATACAGTCTGCTCCATTCTGAATTGCAGACTGGAAGGTCAGGAAATCACTGTTCTTCATCTCTTCAAGTGATTTTGACACTTTACCATCTGTTACAGCACCTTCTCCTGGAAAAGTCAGCAGTACTGCGCTGACTTCACGCTCCTGTAAGGACTGCACGGCTGCATTTACCAACGGTGCCGCTGTCGCTCCATCACTGCCAAAGGTTCTTCCCTGTAAGCTGCTGTTGCCCTGTTCGGATACGATATCTGCCACTGGTGCCAGATCCATGTTGATTCCAAAGGCTGCAAGTTTGGTTGCAATCGCACCATAAGCCTCTCTTACACTGTCTGTATCTGTCAGCTCAGATGCTTTCGCTGTTGATTCTATACCAAAACCGATATTGTCTCCACATTCTGCGCGTACCGCCAGAAAAAGAGGATATTTTGAGTAGCTTCTGGTATTGGTCATCATCTCCAGAAACTGATTATCCGACTGATAATTTGCAGAGGAATAGAGCAATCCTCCCACCGGATTCTCTGTCAATGCATTCTTCGTACCTTCGCCTGCCTGAACTGCCTTACCGACACCGGTAATAGACTCAGGAGTGACCATGAACATACCGGCAACCTTCTCTTCCAGTGTCATATCCTGTAAAAGTGCATCTACCAGCTCGTCCAGCGGATTATCCTCAGGCTCTGCCTCCTGTGTAACATCCTCTGCTGTACTGGATTCAATTACAGCTGTCTCATGCTCCACATTGGTCTCTGCTTCCTGCAAGGCCTCTGCTACTTTATCATTATACTGATTCATGTGCTGAATCAGTGCCTTAATCCCGATTACAGCCCCGGTTGTCAGTGCACCTACTGCAATAACCAGAGTCAGATATGCAGCGATCTGGCTTCTGATACGTCTTCTTCTTCTTTTCTCACGACTTGTTAATTCTTTTTTATCCATACTATTCCTTTATTTCACCTATGCATTACTATTCAATCATACTTTGGTACTATTTATATAGCTCATTATTTTCAGTATAACATATTATGGCATAAAATTGTGTATATTTCATGTATTTTTGTGCCGATTACCTTATCATTATTTTCCATCGCCAAAAAAGGAGGCTGTTACGCCTCCCTTTTCCTGTCAGGTATAATACAGATTAGATCAAAGGATACTTGTCTGTTAATTTCTGTACGATAGCTCTGGCTGCTGGAATACCTGCTTCCTGCTCCTTGATCACAGTCGCGATAGCTTCTGCGATCAGATCCATATCATCTTCCTTCATGCCACGGCTTGTAACTGCCGGAGTTCCCAGTCTGACACCGGATGTAACGAATGGAGACTTGGGATCATTAGGAATGGTATTCTTATTGCAGGTAATATGTGCTTCATCAAGCATCTTCTCTACAGCCTTACCTGTCAGATCATAAGTAGTCAGATCCACAAGCATCAGATGATTATCTGTACCGCCTGATACGATCTTGATGCCTCTGTCAATCAAGCCCTTGCACAGAGCCTGTGCATTATTGATGATCTGCTGCTGATATACCTTGAAGTCATCAGAAAGAGCTTCCTTGAAGCATACTGCCTTACCAGCGATCACATGCATCAACGGACCTCCCTGAATACCGGGGAAAATTGCTTTATTGAAGTTATACTTCTCAGCAGCTTCCTTATTTGCAAGGATCATGCCGCCTCTTGGTCCTCTCAGTGTCTTATGCGTTGTTGTGGTAACAACATCTGCATAAGGGATTGGGCTTGGATGAAGACCTGCGGCTACCAGACCTGCAATATGCGCCATGTCTACCATCAATACAGCACCTACTTCATCCGCTACTTCTCTGAATTTCTTAAAATCAATGGTTCTTGCATAAGCGCTGGCGCCTGCAATGATCATCTTAGGCTTACATTCCAGAGCCAGTTCTCTCATTCTGTCGTAATCCAGGAAACCATTATCATCTACACCATAAGGTACTACCTTAAAATATTTACCGGATATATTCACTGGTGAACCATGTGTCAGATGTCCGCCGTGATCCAGATTCATGCCCATAATGGTATCACCGGGATTCAACACTGCAAACTGCACTGCCAGATTAGCCTGTGCACCGGAATGAGGCTGTACATTTGCGTAATCACAGCCAAAGAGCTCTTTTGCACGCTCAATAGCAAGGTTCTCTACAACATCTACACACTCACAGCCGCCATAATATCTCTTTCCGGGATATCCTTCTGCATATTTATTTGTCAAAGGGCTTCCCATTGCTGCCATAACAGCCTTGCTTACCCAGTTCTCAGAAGCAATCAATTCAATATGACTATTCTGTCTTTCCTGTTCTGCAACGATCGCATCCGCAATTTCCGGGTCTACCTTTTTCACTTCTTCCAATGAATACATGCCAATTCCTCCACTCTTATCTTCTGGTTCAATATACCATATTGCAGATAGTGTCTGTTTTGTGCGTTCTGCAAGTCATCACTTCATAGCAATACAGTATTAAACTTTAAACTAGATTATAATAAGAAATACGTACTTTGACAAGTCTTTTTAATTAAAATGGAAAATACGCTGGCAGATTTTGTATCCATCTACAGATATCTTCCTTCCGCCTTTGCCCGGAAGATTCATGGCATTGCCAAGAAGACCATAACGAAGTCTTGCCCAGAGCCATTTATCTTTGTCTTTAATATATGCCCAGAGTTCCTTCTTCTTCTCCAGATTCTCTTCCAGCTCAGACCGAATCAGCAATACGGAAGAGATTGTAGTAATAATATCAAGGTAGTTGCGCATATATCTCTTTACCTTCACATTGGCATGAATCCGGGGCATCTCCTCTACATAGTAATCTACCATCAGCTTGTTTACCTTAATCTGCTGGTCGATACGTCCTATCATGACCTTCTCATTTACAGACTGGTCTGCTCTTCCTATATAATAACGATAGAAATTCACATCCAGATAATACATGGTCTTCACATATGGCAGTGGATTGAATACAAAGATGTTATCCACATAAAAGGTATGCTCAGGCAGTTGTAATCCACATTCTCTGAGCAGATTGGTACGATAGATAACAGAATGCATCAGAATATACTGTCCCACTCTGAAATGCTTCACATCTTTCCAGGTAAATATCTGATCCTTTGGCAGTGCATGGTGATATTTCATCACCTTCTTGCGCTCTTCTCCCTCTTTCTCATATACAAAATTGCTGATCAGCATATCCAGGGATTTACCATCTCTGATGATTTCCCTGAGTACGCTCAGTATCTGCATATAGGCGCTCTGATTTACCCAGTCATCACTGTCCACGACCTTGTAGAAAAGTCCTGCTGCATTCTGGATTCCCGCATTTACGGCAGAGCCGTGACCGCCATTTTCTTTGTTGATGACTTTGACCATGCTTGGGAACCGTTCTCTGTATTCCTCTGCAATATCCTTCGTATTGTCTGTGGAACCATCATTCACTATCAGGATCTCCACATCTTCGCCCCCCGGCAGAAGCGAATCTATACAACGTCTCATATATGCTGCTGAATTGTAGCAGGGGATTGCAATTGATAATAATTTCATGTCAGGTCTCCTTTCACCTTCTCACTGCCCTGTCTGATCTGCAGATATTTAGTATATGCCGCATACGCAGATGGAATGGCATAACGAGCCTCTGCCTCTTCCCTGTCTACAAAGATCAGACCATTGTCCTGACTGGTACGCTCCAGTTCATCCACTCTCACAGCGTAACCTGTCATATGCCATTCTTTATGTGTAAATATATGCTTACTGTCTTCCAGTCTCTGTATTCGCAGGGCATGCAGTCCCAGAGTCCCTAGGTATTTCAGCACAGAATCTTCATTCTGTGTTCCTTCTATCCATGGGAACTCATACATACCTGCAAGCAGTCCCTTGTCAGGGCGCTTCTGCAAGGCTGCTTTCTGTACATCCTGCAATACCAGAATTGTCTTGTACTCAATGGTGCGTGCCTTCTTGGGTGACTTCTTTGGATACTCCGTCATACAACGGTTCTGATATGCCCTGCAAAAGTCATTCCACGGACACTCACTGCACTTTGGCTCTCCATTTGGAATACAGACCATAGCGCCAAGCTCCATCAGTGCCTGATTAAAAGCACCGCATCGCCCCTTTGGCATAATTGCGGTAAGATCCTGTTCCACACTCTTACGTACCTTCGCCTGCATGATATCACGATCATCCATGCGGACTCTGGATATGACTCTTAATACATTGCCGTCTACTGCCGGTACAGGCTTGCCATAGGCAATGGATGCCACTGCTCCCGCGGTATAGCTGCCGATTCCCGCCAGGGAACACAGCTGCTCGTAATCATCAGGAATCACACCATGATACTGTTCCATGATCTGCCTTGCTGCCTTCCCCATATTGCGGACACGATTATAATATCCAAGCCCCTCCCATAGCTTCAGGAGCGTTTCTTCCGGCGCTGCTGCCAGTGCCTCTACTGTGGGCAGCGCATTCATAAACCTCTCATAATAGGGTTTAACCGCCTCTACCCTGGTCTGTTGGAGCATGATCTCCGATACCCACACACGATATGCTGTCGGTTCTTCTCTCCACGGCAGTATTCTTGCATGGGAGCCAAACCACGTAAGTAGCGGTTCTACAATCTGTTCCAGCTCAAATGAGTCCATATTTATTACCTTTCCGTCTTTCTATCTCAGTCGATTGCATTCAAAGCGTTCCATAGTCAACAGACAGTTCAGCACCTCCTGATAACGCTGTTCAATATCACCGTCTTTTACTTCAATATCCAGGCTGACCGCCATGGTATCAATCATGGAATCTGTAATTGCAGCATGAAGATTATTTAGAATCTCCAGCTTTTTCTCATAGGAATCTGCTTCCAGAAAAGCCAGAAGTCCTGCATCAAGCTGAAATTCTTCCTGCTTCTCTTCTTCATATACGGATGTGCTTTCTTTCTTCTCCGGTTCCGCCGGTGTATTGTATACACTGCTTGCATGAATCACTGCCGGCGCTTTGCCCTGATAGATCTCCACACCCTTCTTGAATCGGCGAAGACCATCCTCAATGACAGAATGTGCACATGCAATATTCAGTCTTACGAAGCTGTCGCCATTTCCTCTGTACTGATATCCCCCTGTCAGGAAAAGCCCGGTATTCTTTCGGATGGAATCAGCGAACTCCTGCGAATCAGAGGTAACTGCAGAGCAGTCCAGCCATAGCAGATACGTTGCATCCTCTGATACTACCTGAATCTGTGGCAGTTCTTTTGCAAAGTATTCTTTTACAATTGTCTTGCCCTGATTGATATATTCTCTAAGCTGATCCAGCCATTCCCCACCCTGGGTAAAAGCTGCGATTGCCGCAGTTACGGCAAATACATTAGGCTCTGCTACTTCATCTGTGTTGATGGCTCTCCATACCTTATGACGCAGATATGGATTGGGCACTACGATAGCTGCTGTCTGGATTCCCGCCATATTGAAAGTCTTGGTCGGTGCAATACAGGTGATGGAATTGTCACGGCAAGTCTCATTCACAGATGCAAAAGGCGTATATTCAAAGCCCGGCATTGTCAGGTCACAGTGAATCTCATCTGAGAGTACAAGCACATGATGCTTTGCGCACAGTTCTCCGATATGCGCCAGAGTCTCTTTATCCCAGATCTTACCTACCGGATTGTGAGGATTGCACAGAATCATGAGAGAAGTCTGCGGATTGGCAAGCTTCTTCTCCAGATCTGCATAATCAATATGATATTTATGATTTTCATATACAAGTGGACATTCCAGTACATTACGTCCGTTATTCAGAATAGAATTATAGAACGTATTGTATACAGGTGTCATGACCAGCACATTTTCTCCCGGTGTAGTCAGCTTACGTACCGTGCTGGAGATTGCAGGGATAACACCTGCACAGAACATAATCCAGTCATTCTCTATCTGTATGTGGTGTCTGTCTCTCCACCAGTTAATATATGCGTCGTTCCATTCCTTAGGAATATATGTATAGCCATATACTCCGTGTTCCAGCCTCTTTCTCATGGCGTCCATAATCTGAGGTGCAGTCTGGAAGTCCATATCAGCCACCCACATGGGCAGTTCACTAGGCTCTACCTCCCATTTGATAGAATAAGTGCCTCTTCTGTCTACAACACGGTCAAAATCATACTTCATGTATATTTCCTCCTGTTACGAACTTATGCGTCTCCTTGCCAATCCCGTTAGTGCATGTAATAACAGTCTTTGCAGGATCTACTCTGTCCTTCTCCATGATCAGTTCATCTATATGGTCAGCCTGAATGGTACCTGATGCCGGATTAAATACACTGTCAATAGAGCCTGTGATCTGTGCATCTACAGAAGCATATTCAAAAGCCAGCGTCGTATTGATAAGCTTACAATTCTTCATCACCAGATTATCAATGTAGCACATACCCTGCAGACTTTCAATCGTACAGTTAATCAGTGTCAGGTTCTTGGCATTCCAGCCCAGGTATTCTCCTGAAATAAAGGAATCATATACTGTTACGTTCTCGCTGTTCCAGAATGCATCCTTGGACAACATTCTTGCATTGTGCACTTCCACATTTTTCACACCATCGAAGCTGTAATTACCATCCAGTTCAAAGTCACAGATAACCATATCACTACAGTTCATGGCGAAATAATCGCCTCTTGCCATGACCTGCTCCATTGTGACATTCTGACAGTTCCATAAAGTCTCTGATGCATACGGAAAGGATACCTTGTTAAGCTTCACCCCATTGCATCTTCTGAAATTCTTAGGAGCTTCTACAATCGTATTCTCCAGACTGATATTATCTGTATACCAGATACCTGCTCTTGCCATATCAAAGAGTGTACTGTCTTTTATCGTAATATTCTTACTGTACCACAGCGGATATTTCCATCTGAACAGACACTGTACCAGGTCAATATCTGAGCTTTCTTTCAGTGGTGACTCCCCATCTGCAAATACGGACTCACTGATCTTCATATCTTTTGCGTGAAAAAGGGCACGCTCCCCTGTAAAATAACCTCTTGTAATTTCTTCCATTTTAAACACCTTTATTCTTTCTTCCTAAGTTATAAAATCTTCTGGATACTCTGCTTGATCTTACTGTTCAGGTAAGCGTACTGCACAATCTCTTCATCTGTAAAGCCTGCATATCTTGCCTGTTCATAATCATTCTCCGCCACTGACAGACTCTTCAGTATGGAATCTGCCGCCGGAAGCAGGGTAATCTCAAGTTTTCTTACTGTTTTTCCACGTCTGGATGTCTTCTTTGCACTATCCTGCTGTGCTGCAAAAGTCTCCAGCTGCATGGGAACTCTAAGCTCCTCTATCTTCACAATTCCTCTGGATATCAGGCGCTGCAGGGATGCAGACAATGTATTCTTGGTCATATTGGTATAGTCCATCAGTTCCTTACGGCTGCTGATTCTGTGTGGCTGGCTCAGATACATGACCAGTCTGATATCCTGCAGCTGCAAGTCGTTCTTTAACGCAATCGGCTCAAGATATCTGTCAAGCAGCTTCCTGTCACGATATTCATCCATAAGAATACCATCGCCTTCCACATCAATGCTGCACGCACTGGTTCTTTCATCTCCAAGCTTCTTTGTGCCCGGCAGAACCAGAGATGCCATTCCATCACTGGCAGCATCCAATAGAAATTTGTATACCTGTAACCGGTTCTTCTCATAATCTTCCTCTGTCAGAATAGACTTATAGAAATTATGATAATAGGCAAAGACCATCTTCTTCATATTAATGGTCTTGGTCAGACTCAGTCCCTGACTGGCAAGGGAACCCTTGGTCTTTACATAATAGTAAATGGGAACCCCCAGCGCATAGAAGCTGGATGCGTGACGGATATATTCCAGATTGAACATAAAGTCCTCACACCAGCTGATGCTGCTGTCCATACGAAGATGATACTGCTCTATGATCTCTCTGCGAAAGAACTTGTTCCACAGCACACCATAATAGAAGTCTGCCGGATTCTCCATCATATGCGCAGCATAATCTTCTCTTGTCATGACTGCATCATCATCAATATCTCCCTTGTGGGATACTCTCTGCCCTACTACTCTGTAGAAATCAGAAATGACCATATCACAATGATGGTCTTCTGCTGCCCTGAAGAAAAGATTCGTAGCATCTGTTGTAATCCAGTCATCACTGTCAAGGAACTGGATATATTTTCCTTTTGCCAGATCCAGTGCCATGTTTCTACTGTCAGATACTCCCGAATTGTCCTTATGAATGACTCTGATACGCTTATCCTGTGCTGCGTAGGAATCACAGATCTGACCAGAGTCATCCTTACTGCCGTCATTGACCAGCAGTAATTCAAAATCCTGAAATTCCTGATTGATAATGCTCTCAATGCAGCGTGCTATTGTCTTGCGCGCATTATAAACAGGAACAATTATACTTACTGAAGGGTTCATGCCTTCCTCCCTATTGTAGATGTTCTCCTTAATTTCACAATGATATGCATACTTGCACTACATCAGTTTCATTTTCATGCTTTCCTGATCCTGTGCAAACTGCAATACCTGATCATTGCTGATGCTGTGCTGTGCATACAACTGCAACAGAGCATCATCCATGGTGATCATGCCAGCCTTACGGTTGGTCTGCATCACACTGGTAAGCTGATGCGTCTTACCTTCACGTATCAGGTTACGGACAGCCGGATTGGTATGTAATACTTCAAATGCTGCCACACGGCCGTGCCCGTCTGCTGTAGGAATAAGCTGCTGGGAAATTACCGCTTCCAGTACATTGGCAAGCTGTACTCTGATCTGCTGCTGTTGATGAGGTGGGAAAACATCAATGACACGGTCTACCGTGCTGGCTGCTCCAATTGTATGAAGCGTAGACAGTACAAGATGTCCGGTCTCTGCTGCCGTAATCGCAACGCTGATCGTTTCAAAATCACGCATTTCTCCTACAAGAATGACATCCGGATCTTCACGCAAGGCTGCCCTGAGTGCATGTGCATAGCTCAGAGAATCCAGACCGATCTCTCTTTGATTGACAATAGACCTGTTATGGCTGTGCAGGTACTCAATCGGGTCCTCCAGTGTAATCACATGTGCTTCTCTGTTGTTATTGATCTTGTCAATCAGGGAAGCCAGCGTTGTAGACTTACCACTTCCCGTAGGACCTGTGACCAGCACCAGTCCTCTCTTCTTCTGATACAGATCTATGACAGACTGCGGCACTCCCAATGATTCTGCGGATGGAACTTTCGTATCCACCAGTCTGAATGCCATGGCTATGGAACCACGCTGCTTATATATATTAACACGGTATCGTCCCTGCCCTGCTATGGCAAAAGACATATCGCATTCTCCATTTTCTTCAAATCTCTGCTGTTGCTTCTCGTTCATTACCTGAGCTGCGATCTCCAGCGTATCAGCAGGCATCAGTCTGTCTCCTTCCATTGTGAGCAAATCTCCGTTCACTCTCATCTTAGGGGGAATACCTACTGTAATATGTACATCAGAGGCTCCTGCTTCTTTGGCTCTTGCCAAAATCTCTTCTACTGTCATTGGCATGATTTCTGCTCTCCTCTACTTTGATTTACTATCTGTTATTTTAACACCGAATTCCCTATCAAGCAATCTGATTAATTTAAGGTCGTTTCAGAACCCTATGTACAATTTATGCAATTGTTAAATCAGCTGATACAATTGCGTGTTGCGTAACATATTCTTAACATTTCCCACTTGTTATTTTGGCTCTCTTATACTACTATTAAATGCATAGCAGTCATGCTAAAAACACAACCTATATTGATTTTACATAAGGGAGACCACTATATGAGGGAGAGCTTTGAATACGAAGGTACGACCACCGGAGAATACCGCTGCGGTCTGTACGCTACTTATGCAGGCAAAGACTACGAAGCTGTTTACCTGGGATATGGCAGATTTATTCTGTATTCCACAATTGCGGATGAGAACTTTACTTTTCCGACTGATGATGGCAGATATCTGTTACAGACAGATATGCGCGATCCACTGCTGACAAGAGCCAGCGAGATACGTATGGTAGGAATTGTAAAGGATTGTTTTGAAAATGTTATGATACGTAACATTTTTGAAGAGGGTGTAGTGATTTCCACCTATAACCCGAGACTGGCTTTCCAGTTAGGACTGGAACCGGTGAAAGAATTGGGATTTACGGGTTTGGTGGACAGGAAGCTTCTGACAGGGATCTATGAAGAAAAGGACTACCTGTGGAACCCAGCCCTTGGCATCTACACAACACTGTGTCAGGCAACAAACAAGAAAGACGATAAAGCCTGGTTGATTGACCGGGATCGTTTTACACAGTTCTACGTGATCAAACACAAAAAAGAAGCATAATAACCCCCTTACTACAACCTGTTATATATCAGCTGTAGTAAGGGGATTTCTTATTCTTCTATTCTCTTATTCTCCGATAGAAGCCTTTGGCAGATTCCATCTGTAATATGCCGCCAGGAAACGAATCACTACTACAATAATCATACCTGTTATCATGGCATTCTTCATTCCTATATATTCCCAGCCACAGGCACATACAACTGCTCCTGCCAGGGATGCACAGGCATAAATATGTTTTACGAAAATATATGGCATATTTCCAGCCATCATATCCCTTACCACACCACCGCCTACACCGGTAATCACACCGACAAAAATCAGCAGGAACTGACCGCTCTCAGGCACAGCCTGACGTGCGGTACTGATTCCTACTACTGTAAAAATCCCTAATCCCAGTGTATCCATGACAAGAAGCAGTATATCCCACAAATGAGGACTCATGCTGTTCTTTCTTCTTCCTGCCAGATAGAATACGATAATTGCCGTTACAATAGATATCACTGCATAGACCGGGTCCTGGAAAGTCTGTGGTGGTGTATTTCCGATTAACATATCACGGATAATTCCACCACCTACTGCCGTGGTCAGCCCTAATATGGCTACCCCGAATATATCCATCTTCTTTTCCATGCCGGTTATGGCTCCTGACACTGCAAAAGCCACCGTTCCGATCAATTCCATTATAAATACAAAATTTTCCATACAATTACTTACTGCGCAAGCAGCATCATAATCTTATTGCTTCTGGCAATGAACTTCGTCATGGCATCCGGCTGTAAAGGAGCCTGCTGTAACAGTGCCAGATCGTAGAGCTGTTCACAGATCAGTCCGACATTCTCACCGTCCTGATGCTCCAGAACATATTCTACCAGCTTGTTATTGGCATTCAGTATCAGCGTCTCGCCTTCCTTGTTCATGCCCATATCCATGCCGTTCATTGCATACATCTTCATCATATCCTGCATCCTGCGGGCTTCCTCAGATACAGTGATCATGGATGAGATATCCTTATTCTTCAGCTTCTCAACCTTAACAGTAATATTGTCTTTCTTGATTGCCTTCTTGAACAGTGCGGAGATTTCTTCGCTCTTCTTAGCCAGTTCTTCTTCTACTTTCTTGGAATTCTTGGTCTTGAAGGTCTCTGTCAGGTCAGCATCAATTCTTGCGAACTTAATACCCTGATTCTTAGCTTCCAGCTGTGATACAAATGGCTGGTCGATTCTGTCAGGAAGAACGACTGCATCCATCTTGGCTTTCTTAAACATATTCACATACTGGCTCTGCTGTACCAGGTCTGTTACATAGTAAATAATCTTCTCCTTGGTCTCGCTGTCCTCAGTAGGAATATCTACCTGCTCGTCATCCTTATTCTCATCAACAACTTCTGCCTCTACCTTCTCACCGGTCTCGGCATCTGTAGCCTGATCCTGATCCTTATTCTCTTCCTCATCCGAATCTACCTTCTTTACTTCAAGGCACTCAGGCAGAGTCATGTACTCGCCATCCAGGTTCTTGAACAGGATATAGTCTGTCATCTTCTCACAGAACTTATCATCCTTTAAGCAGCCGAATTTGATGAATGGGCTGATATCATCCCAGTATTTCTCATAATTCTCTTTATCTGTCTTGCACATACCGGAGAGCTTGTCAGCTACCTTCTTGGTAATGTACTCACGGATCTTATTTACAAAGCCATCATTCTGCAGTGCACTTCTGGATACATTCAGTGGCAGGTCCGGACAGTCAATAACACCCTTTAACAGTAACAGGAATTCAGGAATGACTTCCTTGATGTTATCTGCGATAAATACCTGGTTGTTGTATAACTTAATCGTACCTTCGATAGATTCATATTCCATGTTGATCTTAGGGAAGTACAGAATACCTTTCATATTGAAAGGATAATCCATATTCAGATGAATCCAGAACAGAGGCTCCTTATAGTCTTTAAATACCTTACGGTAGAAGTCAATATACTCTTCCTTGGTGCATTCATTCGGATGCTTGGTCCAGAGAGGATGTGTATCATTTAAGGCAACCGGTCTCTTCTTGATCTTGAGCTTGGTTACTTTCTCAGTAGAGCCTTCTTCCTTACCCGGCTTATCTTCTTCTACTGTCTCTACAACAACATCGTCATCCTTCTTGTCTTCAGGATTGATTGTCTCAAATTCCTCAGGCGCATTAGCCTTCTCCAGATAAATAGGATATGGCATGAAAGAGCAGTACTTCTGGATAACTTCTCTTGCCTTGTATTCGTTACAGAATTCCAGACAGTCTTCGTTCAGGAACAGAGTGATCTCAGTACCTACTACTGTTCTGTCTCCTTCCTTCATATCGAACTCTGTACCGCCGTCACATTCCCAGTGTACAGGTGCTGCACCTTCTTTATAAGAAAGTGTATCGATGTGTACTGCGTCAGCTACCATAAATGCAGAATAGAAACCTAGACCGAAATGGCCGATGATCTGATCGTCATTTGCCTTGTCCTTATATTTCTCGATAAAATCTGTTGCGCCGGAGAAAGCAATCTGGTTGATGTATTCTTCTACTTCCTCTGCGGTCATGCCAAGACCTGTATCAATGAATTTCAGAGTCTTCTTCTCAGGGTCAATAATGACACGGATGTCATTTTTTGCATTTTCAGGGGAAGTATATTCACCCATCATTTCCAGTTTCTTTAACTTGGTAATGGCATCACATCCATTGGATATTAATTCTCTGTAGAATATATCGTGGTCTGAATATAACCACTTCTTAATAATCGGAAAAATATTGTCACTGTTGATTGATAAACTGCCATGCTTCTCAGCCATGTAAAATCACGTCCCTTTCCAAAAGTTTTTCTTAATTATGATATAGTGTAATCCCTCTAAAATTAAAAGTCAAGATAAAATCAGCACTCAAACATGTTGAGTGCTAATAATTAATAAATGGTTTATAATTTCTTTAGAAATAACTCTTATATACTTCAAAAAAAGTGTTCGTAGTGACTTCTTCATCCTCTGGGAATCCAACCTGTGCCCATAATTTCGTATTCATATTTCTGGTAAGGCCTTCCACGAAAGCTGAATACTGCTCTTCGAATACTTCCTTACGCCGCTGTTCCACGATCTTCACTTTATTACGGTCTGTCTCATCCCGGTCAAAGGTACTGATGCATTTGATAATATGATATCCATAGACTGTTTCTACTACATTGCTGATCTCATCTGTTCCCAAATTAAATGCAGCCTCTTCAAAAGTATCATCATAGGTGCCTTTTCCAAAAGAATACGTGGAATTCTCATCTTCATTATATTCTGCTATCAGTGATGAGAAATCCTCTCCTGCCCTGGCGCGGCTGCACGCCTCCTGCGCCCTCTGGTAAGCCTCCTGCTTCGCCTGTGTACTGTAGGGAACTCTCTCTCCATTCTCATTGAGGGAATAGGTCTTGATCAGAATATCCTGCACAGTGATAGTCCTTGCCTCATCATCACTGATCTCCGGGTTGATGTCGGCAATCAGGTATTCATAGACCTTGCCAGCCAGGGCATATTCTTCATACATCTGCTGTATCAGCTCCTGATCGACTCCAAGTACTTCTACCTCTCCTGAAGACAACGATTCATAATACTGTGCTGCTGCCCGTGCCGTCTTATCCAGTTCTTCTCCATCCAGCGCAATTTCTTTCTGCTGTGCCAGAAGATTCATTGCCTTGATCTTCGCCACTCTTGCCAGTACTGTCTCTTTTATATTATCTTCCAGTGTCTCCCCTTCATAGGAAGCCTCCCATATTCTGTCGCCATATACGGATTCATACTGGTTCTTCATATTGGTCAGATACACCATGATCTCCGGGAGAGTGCAGGATAGCCTGTCAATCCGAAAGACCTCATCCTGTCCAAAGCCTGTCGTCAGAACGATTTTAGTTGCATCTGCCTGCTCTTTCTTATCTTTACAGCCACTGACTGACAGTACACACGCCGCCAGCAGTATTGCTATCATCCATCTGTTTTTATTCATCTTCATATGCTACCTTACGTTTTAGATTTTCGTAACTATTCAGAACCCCATGCGCAAAACCGCATCTTCGATGCTTATCTTTTGCTTATGTGGTTACTTCGCCATATAAATTGTGTCAAATATGCTTATAAATAAGCATATTCTGACTCAATTTGCATGGCTCTGAATAGTTACAGATTTTCTATTTCTGATATTACACGGATACCTCTTCTAATGCAATATATTATCTCATATATTGTTGTAATCATTGTTTTAAATATTGCGAAAATTGTGTAGAATTTTCACTTTATTTCTGCTATAATAGATATCAAACAGATTACATAATCTGTTGATTTTTTGTAAAGCATTACATCAAGTGTGGGGGAGAATTCCATGGTATTCAGCAGTCTGACTTTTCTTTTTGCGTTTTTACCGATTTTTCTGATTCTATATTATTGTTCACCTGCTAAATATCGTAATGGGCTGCTTTTTACAGGCAGTCTGGTGTTTTATGGAATCGGCGAACCACTCTATCTGTGTCTTATCATCTGCTCCGTTCTGGTCAATCTCGGTATCGGACTTTTCATAGACAGATCAGAGCGCCTATCCGGCAAAAGGCTATGGCTCATAACAGGTCTTCTCTATAACTTCGGATTACTGTTTTTCTTTAAATATACGAATTTCTTTCTGGAAAATATCAACGGTGTACTGAAATTATGTCACAGCGGTACGCAGTTGAAGCTGTTGGAGCTGACACTGCCTCTTGGCATCAGTTTCTATACTTTCCAGATTGTATCCTATATCATAGATGTCTATCGCGGCAAAGTGAAGGCTGACCATTCTGTTATCTCCCTGGGTGCGTACTTATGCATGTTTCCCCAGCTGATTGCAGGTCCGATCGTGGTCTATTCTGATATTCGCAGGGAACTGCATGAACGCACGATTACGATTCATAATCTGGACGATGGATTAAAGACCTTCATCCTCGGTCTTGGTTTCAAGGTATTACTGGCAAACCGTGTCGGTACTCTCTGGAACGAAGTGTGTACCATTGGTTTTGAAAGTATCTCTACTCCGCTGGCGTGGCTTGGCTCCCTTGCCTACTCCATGCAGCTGTACTTTGATTTCTGTGGCTACTCTCTTATGGCTATCGGACTTGGTAAAATGCTTGGTTTCACAATACCTGAGAACTTCCATCACCCTTATCTGTCCAGAAGCGTTACCGATTTCTGGAGACGCTGGCACATTACCCTTGGCGCCTGGTTTCGTGAATATGTCTATATCCCCCTAGGAGGCAACCGCAAGGGACGCATCCGTACTATAGTTAATCTGGGAATCGTATGGCTTTTGACCGGATTCTGGCATGGAGCAGCATGGAATTTCGTTTTATGGGGTGTGTTCATCTTTTTACTTGAGATTCTGGAGAAAAATCTGCTGCTGCCGGTTCTGAACCACAAATCCATTGCAGCGCATATTTTTTCCCATATTTATATGATACTGTATATTCTCGTAAGCTGGACTATATTTGCCATCTCGGATTTTAACCAGCTTGCCATGTATCTGGCGCGCATGTTCCCCTTCTTTGGTATGGGGCATACTTTAAATCCGTATGACTTTGTGAAATATTTGACAGATTATGGTGTCCTGCTGATATGCTGCATCCTGTTCTGTACAGCAGGACCTGAGAAACTGTATCATCGATTCAAAAACAAACTTGGAGGTATTGTCATTGCCCTTATTATATTCTGGTATTCTGTATATTACCTTGCTATCGGCATGAACAATCCCTTCCTGTATTTTAGATTTTAGGAGGTACAGACATGAAACATGACAGCCCTTATCTGCTGACTTTCTCGATTCTGATCTCCAGCCTTCTCTTTACGTTGCTTGGCTTATACTGGGATCAGACTCATTATCATAATGAAGAACCTATTACACCCGGTCGTCCTACTCTGGTCACTGCCATGCAGGGAATCCACGATGGACTCCTTACTGATCTTGGCAAACAGATGGAGATGTGGATGGCTGATAGTGCAGGCACTTCTGACGTGGAAGCAAGTACATCTGTCACTGTGCCTCACGTATCCCACGACTACTACGAAGCCATTTTGCAGAAACGTGGTCAGGATATCAATGAAGCAATCAACAGATATAATCAGGAAAAAGTCCGGCAGGCAGCCTCACAGACAGCACAGCCGCTTACCTTTACCACTGCTACGGAAGATTACTTCTCTGATGCAGTATTCATCGGAGATTCCAGAACCGTGGGTATCAGTGAATATGCGGGCATCAAGAATGCCACATTCCTGTGCAAGACTTCTCTGACCGTGTATGATTTTGACAAACCAAAGATTACCTATAAAAATAAAAAAACATCTATTAAAGATGTTCTGAGCACCCATCAGTTTGGCAAAATATACTTTATGGTCGGTATCAATGAATGTGGAACCGGCACAGCACAATCCTTCTTCAAGCGCTATCGTGACGTTATTATGGATATCCGTCAGCTACAGCCTGACGCATTGATCTTCATAGAAGGCAATCTTTTTGTAACCAAAGAAAAATCCGATCAGGAACAAAACATTACCAATGAAAATATTCAGGAACGTAACAGGCTGATTGCTACACTGGCAAATCAAAAGGATATCTTCTATATTGATATCAATGACAGCACTCTGTGCAAGGATGGTGCTTTGATTTCAGATTATACCTGGGATCAGGTGCATATCAAAGCACAGTACTATAGTGTCTGGAAAGAATTCCTGTTAGATCATGCAATTATAAAAGAGCGGTTGTCATAGCTGACAGCCGCCCTTTTGTGTCTTTTTACTTATTTAATGGATTCCTCGTAGCTCTTGACCATTCTTCTGACCATTTCGCCACCAATGGAACCTGCTTCACGGGATGTTAAATCTCCGTTATAGCCTTCCTTTAAGTTTACGCCCAATTCTGAAGCGACCTCAGTTTTGAACTTATCCATAGCTGCTTTTGCTTCAGGAACTTCTACTCTGTTTGATCTACTCTGTGATGACATATCTGTTACCTCCATAAATACTATTCGTTTTCTGCTATCTATCTTCAAAGATAAGTGTTTGTGTATCACTTATCTTAATCCTAGTATTTACGGACATGATTTTTTTATAAGTGGTATTTTTTGACTGCATCTGCATCATAAATAAAATTACGATGAATCTTTAAAAATACCTGTATGATGTCAGGATCAAAGCATTTTCCTGCACCATCTGCCATCCATTCCAGTGCTTCTTCCTTTGGTATTCTGTCTTTGTAGGCTCTTTGATTCAGCATGGCATCATAGACATCTACCACCTTGACGATTCTGGCAGCCAGAGGAATCTCCTTTCCTTTCAGTCCACACGGATATCCGGAACCATCCCAGTTCTCATGATGATAATGTGCAATATCAATTGCCATATCAATAAAGTCATTTTTTTCCACATTTTTGTAAATGTCGCTCAGTGCCTTTGCGCCCAGTGATGTATGGGTACACATAATCTCCCACTCCTGCGCAGTCAGCGCCCCTTTTTTTAATAAAATATAATCAGGAATCATGATTTTGCCAATGTCATGCAGCGCAGAGGATGATTCCACGGTATCAATGAACTGATCATCTATCTGTTCTTCAAACTTGGGAGAAAACTGCATGCCCTGTGCCAGCATTCTGCTGTTATAGGGTATATTATAGTAATGTGCATTATTCAGCTCTTCATTACTTTCCTGGCTTTCCTTAAATTCTACCAGTCTTGCCAGCGCAATCATGATATTCTTCTGCTCGGTATACATCTTCTCCATATGTCCATTTATGAGCAGGGTAAGACTGCGGTTATTCTCTTCCAGCTCTTTTTGCAGCATATATACCTTTAAATGGGTATTGATACGCAGTTCTACTTCTGCTCTGTCAAAGGGCTTGCTGATATAATCAACCGCGCCCATCTCCAGTCCCTGACTTTTGTCTGCTGCCTGATCCATGGCAGATATGAAGATCAATGGAATATTTCTGGTATAGGGATTCTTCTTTAGCATCGTACAGAACGCAAATCCGTCAATATCCGGCATGGATATGTCAGAAAGTATGATCTGTGGCAGATTACCGGTATCCTGCATCAGTTCAACTGCTTCTTTCACACTTTGGGCAGTCATTGCCTGATATCCCATGTTTTTGATGATCTCTTCCAAAATGATCAGATTGACTTCTACATCATCTACCACAAGTATGCGTATATCCTGTTTCTCTTTGGCCTCATCCATTCTCTTCCTCCTGATTCCACTCCCTGAACAACATATCCTTCACAACATCAGCACAGCCTCTGAATTTCTCATAATCAGCCTTCCTCACAGCCATCTCCATTTTGAATGCAGCCCTCTGTAATTCCTTGGAGCTGCCCTGTAACAGCTGCTTTATCATGGCTGCATAATCCTCTGCTTTATACCAGTTCTCCATGTCAGCACTCAGGTTCAGTTTTTCAAAATTCCTTCGAAGCTCTTTTTCATTGAATGCAGTCTTAAATTCATAGACCTGATTCTTCTCAATGGGAACTCTGTTATGTACGGTAATGCCTTTTGCCTGAATCTGCGTGATTTCGTCCTCCTGCATCTGCTCTGTATCCTGCAATTTCAGGTGAACGGTAAAGGAGAAGGTCGTTCCCTTGTCCTTCTCTCCTTCTGCCCAGATATCGCCATGCATCATTCCTATCAGGTCTTTTGTAATGGAAAGCCCCAGACCAGTGCCGCCATATTTTCTGGTAATAGAAGCATCTACCTGTGTGAAGCTCTTGAATAATTTATCTTTATCCTCTTTGGAAATTCCTATTCCTGTATCCGCCACAACAAAGAAAAGCTCCACTTCATCCTGTATCTGGCAGTTCAGTGTTACCTCAATTCCAACGTATCCCTGTGCCGTGAATTTAACAGCATTGGATACCAGATTATTCAGAATCTGCGTAAGTCTCAGTTCATCTCCCACCAGGTTGTCAGGGATATTCTGTGCAATACTCATTGTCAGGCGCAGACCCTTCCTCATCGTCATTGCCTGAAACTGCTTCTCCATACGGTGCATGAATTCACGAAAAGAAAACGGCTTTTCCTCCAGTTGGAATTTTCCTGCTTCCAGTTTGGCAAAATCCAGGATATTATTAATGATGCCCTCCATGGTATTACAAGAATCCAATATTATTTTCAGGAAAGCTAATTTCTTTAAATCATTCTCCTGCTCCATCATCAGCTCGGTATTGCCTTTTATTCCATTTACCGGGGTACGCAGTTCATGAGTCACATTGGCAACGAAGGAATCTCTCTCCTGTATGGACTGCTTCACCTGCTCTGTCTTTTCCTCCAGCTTACGGATGCTCTCCTTATAGTTGGTCATATCCATGAGCATGCAGAAAAAGGCAACCTCTCCTTCATAAATTATAGAGGTGCTGGTCATCACAACAGGAAAACAGGTCTGGTTCTTTCTGTATATAACAGTCTCTATCTCTTCTTTATCGCGATACTGGTCTGCAAATGCCACATGATTGTCTACCATACAATACACGCCTTTAAGGAGCTCACCAATATACAGCCCCTGCAGCTCTTCTCCTGTATATCCTAATGTGTCCATCGCTTTCTGGTTTACATAATTGATGAATCCATAACTGTCATACCTGATGATCAGTTCCTGGCTGTGATTCAGTACAAAACGGAATAAAGGCTCTTTATTTGGCATAAACTATTCCTCTTCTTCATTCTCCTGCTTATCAACAAAATTCAAAGCGTCATCACTTAACAGCTTTACCGGGTCAAGAAGAAGCTTCACTCCATCTTCCATTTTACCAATCCCCCTGACGAACTTATTCTGTGGTGCTGTTCCATGCGCCATATTAGGCGGGGGCAATATATCCTGTTCTTCTATGGATACCACCTGTGCAATACTGTTAATGATCAGCCCTACCTCAATTCCACTTACTTCTATGACAATAACACAGGTTCTGTCATTATAAGGTGAGGCTTCCTTGCCGAAACGGTCCGCCACATCAATGACTGGTATGATCTTACCCCTGAGATTGATCAGTCCTTTAATAAAAGGCTCTACCTCAGGAATCGGTGTGACCGGCTGCATCTGGATGATCTCATTTACATATTTCAATTCGATACCGAACACATCCTGTCCAATCTGGAATGTCATATATTTTCCTCTTCGGACATCCTCTTCCTCTACTTCTTCCTGTCCTAATTCGTCTATTACTTCTTCCATTGGCGAATCCCCCTGTTCATCACTTTATTAATTCCAGCTTCTGTAACGTGCTTCTGAGTTTGTCCATATCTATGGGTTTTGCACAGTATACGGTACAGCCCAGTTCAAAGGCTTTCTTCACATTCTTCTCTTCATTCAACGCAGTAGTCATTATGATCCTGGCAGCCTTATCCTGTGGAATACCATGCTCTTTCTCAATATCTCTGATATTCTTCAATGCCTGATAACCATCCATCACCGGCATCATAACATCCAGACAGATCAGATCATATGGCTCCTTCTCTTCCAGTGACATCAGGTAGGCATCTATTGCTTCCATACCATCCACTGTCACATCACACTCACCATATTCAGACATAAATTTCAGTAATAACTTCCTGCTGGCAAAATCATCCTCTGCAATCAATATTCTCATAACTGTACCCTATCCCTTTCCGTAACTGTCTCTCCATCAGTTACCTGATTATTTTGGCTTCTTCTCTGACAAATAATATATCTTCTGAGCAATCTGCTCCAATGATACCTGATGTGTTACTGCTCCTATTTCATAAGCGGCCTTTGGCATGCCATACACAACGCAGCTCTTCTCATCCTGACCGATCGTCGCTGCTCCTGCCTGGCGCATTTTAAGCAGCCCCTGGGCTCCGTCTCTGCCCATTCCCGTCATAAGTACCCCTATGGCATCCTCGCCGGCAGTTCTGGCTACCGATTCAAAAAGGACATCCACGGAAGGGCAATGACCACTGACCTTGGGTCCTACTCTGCATTCCACCTGATATGTACCGTTCACCTTCACAAGACGCATATGCCGGTCTCCCGGAGCCAGCAGTATCTGTCCTCTTCTCACAATATCCCCGGTCACGGCTTCCTTTGCATCTATTTCACATTCCTGGTTCAGTCTCTGGGCATACATTTGTGTAAAGCCCGGCGGCATATGCTGTACCATGACAATCCCCGGTACATCCTTTTTCAAGGATTTCACCACCTGATAAATTGCTTCTGTTCCCCCGGTGGAAGCCCCCATGGCAATCACACCGATACAACTGTCAGCTTCTGCTTCTTTTTCTATTTCTGATACTGTGGACTGCATGGAACTGTCCATACGGCATGCCTTTTTCAAATGCTCACCAAGCTTCTCCCGATGCAGCATCTGTATGCATTCTGTATCAGCCATTTTCTCCAGATCAGGCTCCATAACAACCCTTACTGCGCCGGCATCATACGCTGCCCTTTCCCTGTCCAGCCCGCATAATACCACCGTTGCCAGCGGATATTGCGGCATAAGCTTCTCGAGGAAGACGATTCCCTTCATACGCGGTAGATCATCACACAGAAGCATCACATCCGGATGGCTTGTCAGTATCTGGTCCCTTGCAGTATAAGCATTGGAAGCCTCGGCAACAATATGCAGTTCATTGTCTGCGCTGATAACCCTGCGCAGAATACCCAGCAGCCGACAGCTGCCCGCTACAAGCAATACCCTGATCCTTTTCATTTTAATACAACGGCTTTCTGTATACAGATGGTTTGATATATTCAAATTTACCATGATTCTGATTAATAGACTCTGTCGAACCTATGAACAGATATCCCCCCGGCATCAGCTTGTCGTAAATCTGATTCAAAAGCCGAAGCTTGGTCTCTTCTTCAAAATAAATCATGACATTTCTTAAAAACACTACATGAAGTGGTCTGCTAAAGGGCAATGGGTTCATCAAATTGAACTGCCTGAACAGAACCTGTTCTTTTAACTCCTTCGTCACCTGATATTCCTTATCACTGTAATTGCGGAAGAAACGTCTCACATAGGTATGTGGAAGATGTTCCACGGAGTCTTTTGTATAGATGCCTTTTCTCGCGATATCCAGTACATGCGTATCTATATCCGTTGCCAGCACCTGTGTATCCCAGTTAGGATAATCTAACCCCAAATAATCCATACACAGCATTGCCAGTGTATAGGGTTCTTCTCCCGTGGAAGAAGCTGCACACCAGATATGCCAGTCCCTACTATCTGCTTCCCACCTTGCCATCTGCGGAAATACATGCTCCTTCAGATACAGGAACTGCTCATGTTCCCTCCAAAAATAGGTATGGTTGGTCGTCAGGGCGTTAAGCATATATTCTGCTTCTATACCCATTGGACAATTCTCTACCACATCCAGAAACTGACTGTAGGATTCATATCCATTCTTCTGCAGATAATTATCCAGCCTGCCCTGAATCAGTATTCTCTTGGCACTTAGATTAATTCCTGCTTTACGCTTCATATATTTCACGATTCTCTGAAATTCGTCATCCGTAATCATGCAGAAGATTTCTCCATTCTATTATCAGTCAATTATACGCATTTTAACAATTATTACAAATAATTATAGCACCTTACGGAAATATTGTCAAAATTTGATACAATATCTATCCATAAGATGCTATATGCTAATTATCTGTATACAATTTTGGCTGCCAGTTCGTCTGCTGTCTTCTGATCCAGCAGATTGGCAATGATCTGTAATCCAAAGGCAATCGCTGTACCCATGCCACGGCTGGTAATTACATTGTCTGACTGTGTAACCGGATCATAGGTCACTTCCGCTCCAATCAGTTCTGCTTCCATTCCCGGATAGATACATGCTTTCCTGTTCTTCAAAAATCCCAGATGTCCAAAGATCTGCGGTGCTGCACAGATGGCTCCGATCAGTCTGCCGCTTTCATAGAAGCGCCTGAGCTGATCTGTCAGTGCCTTACACGCTTCCAGATTCTTCGTTCCTGGCATTCCACCCGGACACACCAGAATATCAAAACTGTCAAAGTCCAGCCCCTCTATCGCTGCATCCATATCTACATTAATATGATGGGCTCCCATGACCTGCTTTTGTCCATCTATGGCTACACAGGTAACTTCAATGCCGGCTCTCCTTAAAAGATCCACCACTGTAAGAGCTTCTATTTCCTCATATCCCGTTCCAAAAAATACCGCTGCTTTCTTCACATTACACATCCCTTTCCTTAAATTATCGTACCTGATATATTTATACACCATTTACTACATTTTTTCAAATACAGGAATATATGCAGGCGGTGCATCTTTTATATCATTTATAAAAGTGCTATACTGTTACTACACTTATAAAATTCAGAAAGGACGTACACCCATGGAAATAGAACGTAAATTTACTTTGAAAGAACTTCCGGCTGACCTGGAATCCTATCCCTGTCATGTCATCGAACAGGCTTATCTTAACACCAGCCCGGTTGTCAGAGTCCGCAAAGAGGATGACCACTGCTACATGACTTATAAGGGTAAAGGGCTTATGGCAAGAGAAGAGTACAATCTTCCTCTGGATGAGACCTCTTATCAGCATCTTTTGGCAAAAGCCGATGGAAACATCATTTCCAAAAAGCGCTATGTGATTCCCATTGAGACACCGCAATTTACAGAGGATTATGTTCCTCTGACTGACATGAAGCTTGTCATTGAACTGGATGTCTTTGCACCGCCTTTTGCCCCACTTATCATGGCAGAAGTGGAATTTCCCGATATCGACACTGCCAATGCATTTCTGGCTCCTGAATGGTTCGATCAGGATGTCACAAGTGACCCTGCCTACCATAACTCCAATATGAGCAGCCGTGTCTTTGAATAGGTAATGTATATACCCTATTCCTCCACGTCAATCTCTATGTTAGGTCCTAACATACCAAGCTTGAAATGCTTACGGCATAATGCCACATAGCTGTCATTTGCCCCAAGAAATACCTGTTCTCCATCTCTTACAATGCCCTGCTTATTATATCTGGCATTGCAGGTAGCCTTCTTACCACACCAGCAGACTGTCTTAACCTCGCTGATCGTATCAGCTATGGCTATCAGTCTCTGGCTTCCTTCAAACAGATTATTCTGGAAATCTGCCCTGAGTCCATAACAGACTACAGGAACCTCCATAAAATCCACAATATCTGACAGGAAATCTATCTGTTCTTTGGTCGCAAACTGTACTTCATCTACGATAATGCAGTCATATGCACGAATCTGTTCCTCCGTCATCAGTTCCAGCTCTTTTAACAGAATACATTCCATTTCCAGTCCGATTCTGGAACGTATCTTGCGTGCTCCATCCCTCGTATCTGCTTCTGTCTTGCACAGCAAAGCCTTCTGTCCTACTTCTTCATAGTTAAAATGTGTCATCAATGCATTGGCTGTCTTAGAGCTGTTCATTGCTCCATAATAAAAATACAGTTTTGCCAATTTCGTGTCCTCCCATCATGGATTACAGCATAACCCCTGAATCTTCCTTATTCTCTTCAATCTTGTGATTCAGTTTCTCAAACGGTTTACCGCATACTAATCCTATGATAACAGAAACAGGAATGTAGAGCAATAAGTGTCTGATGCAATCCCAATAATAATTCTCATATAATCCACCGACTGTCTCACGGAGCGCATTCATTGCATATGGGAACGGCAGATACTTATAAAGATCCTGATAAATCTGAGGTAATACTTCCATCGGGAATGTGCCGCCTGCACCCGCTACCTGAATAACCATGACAACAATTGCCAGTGCCTCACCGACGTTACCAAAGGCAACTGTCAGAGAGTAAATGAACAGGGTAAATACGAAGCTTGCCGTAGCTGCTGCCAGCCAGAACTTGAACGGATACAGACACTGGATTCCTACATAATAGAGATCCCCCAGCACAGTAAGTAAAGTCTGTAACTGTCCAATCAGGAAGAAAAGCACATATCTTCCCACATAAGTCTCCACTGGCTTCACATCTGTCATTCCTTCAATCGGATGCACCTTCACATGTACGATTGCTACCAGAATCAGTGCGCCTACCCAAAGAGCAAGCACTGAATAGAAGGGCGACATGGCAGAACCATAATTCTCGATCTGATATACATGCTCAGTCTCTATCTCAACAGGAGAAGCCATAAAGCCACCGATTGCATCAGGATCTGTGCTCAACAGCTCCATTAACATCTGATAGCTGTCGCCTTCTTTTAAGTCTGTTAAAGTATTCACAGATTCCTGCAGATTATCCTTCATATCTGTGATCAGATCTCTCGTCTGATGCAGATTCACACCCATTACGACCAGACTGTCATTGAATGCTGCCATATCATCCTGCATCTGTGTATAGCTCTCTGATACACTGTTCAGCAAGCTTCTGACACTGCTAAGACTTGCTGCCAGAGACTTGGATATACTCAGATAAGAAGCCAGTCCTGTATTCAACGCACCCTGCGCCTGGGAAATGGCACTTTGCCCTGAGCTGATCGCATCATCTGCTGTCGTGGAATTCTGCGCTGTTTCAGCAGTTGCTGTGACAGAATCTGTCACAACCAGGAAAGAATCCACCAATGCCTCATAGGTATTCAGCTCTGTAATTGCACTGTTGAGTTTGTCAATCAGTACGTCTACCAGAGAATCCGCATTCGTTACTCCCATTGCCTGTAAGCCTGACGTATCCATCAGTGTATCTGCTGCTGTGGTCAACACTTCCGCCAAAGTACTGACAAAAGTCGCATTAACCTGCTGCTGCACCGCAGTTTTGGCTTTTGCCGTGATCTTAGGCGCAATGGCATTCTTCTTCTCATTCTCATAGTAAATGATCTCTGGATGCTTCACATCATCTGACAGGAAGCTTACCAGATCAGAAGTAAAATCATCCGGCATAATCAGAGCTGCGTAATAGTCTCCACTGTATACACCATCAATGGCTTCCTGTGTCGTATCTGTAAAGACCCATCCGATAGTCGTATTGGCTTCCAGCGCAGAGATCACCTTATCACCCATGTTAAAATATGTACCTTCTATATCTACACCTTCATCATCGGATGCCACAGCAACCTTGATCTTGGATGTGGACGCCTCTCCATATGGATCCCAGTTCGACAAGATATTGAACCACGCGTACAAGGAGGGCAGTATGATCAGACCAAGCATAATAACGACAGCTACTACATTGGTCTTGATCCGTTTAAAATCCGTAATAAAAATCTGACATATATTCTTCATTTCTGCTTCTCCTCTTAGTCTCTCACTTCATCCTGGGATTTTGGACGCCTTGATGCTGCTCTTGCCTTGCGCATTGCTGCATAATCCTGCGCATCTTTGCGCTGCACATCATCAATCACAGGAGTCGCTGCTGCCTGTCTGCCCAGAGTCGCTACATACTTTCGGATGCTTTCCACCAGTTCCTCCTCTGCCTGTGTGAGTTCATCTGTGTGATGCTGCTCCACTACCGGCTCTTCATGTACTATTGCCTCTTCTACTACTTCATGTATCTTGGGCTTTCGCACAATCGCCTCTTCTACTACTTCCGGCTTTCGCACAATCTTCTCTTCTACATCCTGCGCCTGCTTATCCTCAAGAAGACCGGTGCTTTCAATGACTTTCTCCACAACAAGATTATCGTCTATCAGTCTCTTGATATCTGCATCCTCGTCCTTAATTCCCAGTTCTTTTAACTTCTCCTGCATCTGATAATCCATATACTCCACAACGATCAGATATAGGGAAATGGCAAACAATGACACGATCCAAAGTACAAGAAATACGACCTTGGAGCTGTCGAGCTTGAACATAACAGTCAGGAATATAAGGGGAATAATGATAACCAGTCTGATTCCAATTTTGATTCTCTGTTGATTCTTCTCATGGATTTTCTTCTCATACTCCATGATTTTTTCAAATGATTGTTCTTTTGTATCCTGCATATTCTATCACCGCCATTTCCTTTACATCAATTGTGTATCTTCCATACGTTCCTCAATGAAATGGTTGACTTTCATAAAAGGCTTACGGATAACTAACCCTACTACCAGTGAAGCCACTGCAAAGATCAGCAGCTGACCCATATATATGCTGTAATCATTCTCATACATGCCGCTGATTGTTTCACGCATGGCATTGATCGCATATGGGAATGGGAAGTAACGATAAATTGCCTGGAATATATCCGGCAGAAGCTCTATCGGGTATGTACCACTGGAACCTGCAATCTGAATAACCATGATAACAACAGCAAACGCCTTACCAATATCACCAAAGGAAATGGTCAGCGTATAAATCATCAGGGTAAAAGTAAAGCTGGTCACTGCACCGATGAGATACAGCTTACCCGGTTCATGGCACTGTACGCCGAGCAGATTCAGATCTCCATACACGCAGATCAGAGACTGCAGCTGTCCTAATAAGAAGAACAGAATATATCTTCCAAAGAAAAGCTCATAATTCTTTGCATTCTGATAAGACCCCTTAGGTACTACTTTTACCTTCATCAGGGATACCAGGATAATCGCACCTACCCACAGGGCAAGTGTTGTATAGAATGGTGTTACTGCGGAGCCATAGTTGGTTGTCTCATAGACTGGCTGTGTTGTTACCGTTACCGGCTGGGAAAGGAATTCTCCGTAAAGGGATGGATCATTCTCCATGATCTCCATAAGCTTCTGATACTGTTCACCATCACTGACACTCTCCAGCTGTGTAATGATATTGGTGAGCTTATTTGTTGCATTGCTAAGTATTGTCTGTGTTCCTGCCAAAGCGTCATTTCCTGCTAACAGTGATGCACTGATACCATCCAGCACATCTCCCATGCCACTGACATCTACGCTCTGTCCTGAAGGCAGGGCATTAACGGTACGGTCAATAGAACTGTTCACGCTTCCCGCTGCCTGCTGTACCTTGGAGCTCAGATCTCCATAGATCTCCTGATTCAGAGAAGGAATCTGCGCTACTGCCTGATCAATTCCGGCACTGATGATCTGACGATTGGCATCTGCAATCGCGCCTGCTGTCAATTCTACCTTCTTGGAAGTATTGGCAGCCTTGGATGCTGCTTCTTTGGCTGCTGATGCTCTGGTAGACATATTCTTGAGACGATCCTGCAGACTGACAATCTGATTGTCTACGCCATTTCCCTTATACTGCTCCAGATCATTTGCTAAATCCAGTGCAGTAGAAGATATCGTACTCATATTGGAAGCTGTTGAATTGAGGCTGTCTGCAATCAGTGTGGGATTCTCGTTCTTCGCCAGCTGCTGCTGTGCAACATTTACAGCATTGTTCGCCGCTGTCACTGCCACTGCCATTTTATTCAACTTCACGCCAATTGCTGTATTCGCTGCATTAGATGCTGTATTTACACCGGACTGTAATTTATCAGCAGCTGCTTTCGCCTCACTTTTTGCAGTATTGGCTGTGCTGTTAATGCTGTTCATAGTCGAGGTCAGCTTAGAGACTACCGTCTTCATATCCAGTACTGTGTCTGACAAAGATGTATTGCATTCTATGAAAGATGACAATAATGCATTATAGCTTAACAGATTATCATTTACAGAATTAAGCTGTGTCAGCAGCTGATTATACAGGCTTCCGTCATCATCGCCTGCAATCGTATCCAGATTCTCAGCCAATGTCGTTACCACTACTTCTGTAAATTCCTGATTAATGCTCTGTTGCAGTGAAGATGTTCCGGAATCCGTGATCTTTACTGCAATTGCATTCTTTTTCTCATTCTCATAATATAAAATCTTAGGGTGCTCCATGCCGTTGGCAAGACAGTCATACATACTCTGGCTGAAATCTTCTTCCATGATCAAAGCCGCATAGTACTCGCCGCTGTACACGCCATCAATTGCATCCTGAGGTGTTGCTGGGAAAGTCCAGCCCAGCTTATCATTCTCCTCCAGCTGTTCTATGACTGCATCACTCATGTTCACATAGGTTCCATCATCCTTCGTATAGCCTGCATCGCTGGATGCCACTGCTATGGATACGTTACCTGTATTCGCATAAGGATCCCAGTTGGAATAAATATTGAACCACGCATACAGGGATGGAATCACGCATAATCCTAATGCAATTACCAATGCAAGAATATTCTTGCCAAGTCCCCGCACATCATCTTTGAAAATCTGAATTATGTTCTCCACAATACAACTCCTCTTTCTACTATTCTATGATGTGGCTGCTTCGCCACCCATTTTTCTTTAGTCTGTATCACAGTATAACACGTACCTTTGCAAAAAGAATTAGACATTCGTTCGCAAATGCCTAAATTTCGTTACAACTGTTACTTATATTTTAGGATATTTGTAAAGGCAATTCAATATATTGACTGAATTTTCTTCTTTTCTACTAGTCATATACTATCAAAAAAGGGCTTCTTACCTTATACCAAGATAAAAAACCCTTACATACTCCTGCGGATAACAGGACTTGAACCTGCACGGTCTCCCACCAGAACCTAAATCTGGCGCGTCTGCCAATTCCGCCATATCCGCATGGTCTTCCTAACCGGAAGACGCTTATTCATTATAAGTAAAAATTATATAAAAGTCAATTCTTTTTTATATGTACATCCACTCTATTGTAACTATTCAGAACCACATGCGCAAAATCGCTGTTTCACAGCTTTTCTTTTGCTTATGTGGTTACATCGCCATATAAATTGTGTCAAATATGCTTATAAATAAGCATATTCCGACTCAATTTGCATGGCTCTGAATAGTTACACTCTATTACAGACGTATTTCTACAAAAATAGCATAAATTGCCTTGATTGCAGCTTCGAAATCTTCATTGGATACGCCAATAATGATGTTCAACTCACTGGAACCCTGATCAATCATTCTGACATTTACATTGGCGTGTGCCAGTGCAGCAAAGATGCGGCCTGCTGTACCTCTGGTTGCTTTCATGCCACGTCCAACAACTGCAATCAGTGCCAGATCAGACTGAATATCAATATGATCCGGATTAACAGCTTTGCTGATACCGGATAGGACATTCTGCTCTTTTGCTTCAAATTCGGACTGATGTACCATTACACTTAATGTATCAATACCGGATGGCATATGCTCAAAAGAGATACCGTACTCTTCAAATACCTGAAGTACCTTACGTCCAAAACCGATCTCAGAGTTCATCATGTCTTTTTCTATATTAATAGAAGCAAAGCCCTTCTTACCTGCGATACCTGTAATGACATACTTGGATTTCTGGCAGGTGTTACCTACGATCCATGTACCCTCATCTTCCGGTGCGTTGGTATTCTTGATATTGATAGGGATGCCTTCTTTTCTGACCGGGAAAATAGCATCCTCATGAAGTACGGTTGCACCCATGTAAGACAATTCACGCAATTCACTGTATGTAATGATATCAATTCCTTCCGGATTCTTGATGATACGGGGATCTGCGATCTTAAAGCCGGATACATCTGTCCAGTTCTCATATACATCAGCCTGTACAGCCTTGGCTACGATAGAACCTGTGATATCAGAACCACCTCTGGAAAAAGTCTTTACTACGCCGTCAGCCATAGCGCCGTAGAAACCTGGAATAACAGCTCTCTCTACATTCTCAAGTCTCTTGGACAATAATTTCTGTGTCAGCTCTGCATCAAAGACACCAGCTTCATTGAAACGGATTGCTTCTGCTGGATCAACGAATTCATAGCCCAGATAATTTGCCATGATAATACCGTTGAGATACTCTCCACGGCTGGCTGCATAGTTAGTTCCTGCCTTTTTCTTGAAATTATCAATAATTGTGTCAAATTCCTTAGTAAGATCCAGATCCAGATTCAGACCATCAATGATCTCCTGATAGCGCTTCTCGATCTGTGTCATTTCCTTCATGAAATCATGATCCTTCTCAGCCAGATCATAGCATCCATAAAGCATATCTGTTACCTTTGTATCTCCATCATAGCGTTTACCCGGTGCGGATGGAACAACATACTTTCTGTTCTCATCTGCATGAATGATCTCACCTACTTTTCTGAACTGCTCTGCGCTTGCCAGTGAGCTTCCACCGAATTTAACTACTTTCTTCATTTTCCAATTACCTTACCTTTCCTTATTTTTCATACAGCCCTTAATTCTCAAAACGGATGCGGTTGATTACGTTGCCCGCTTTCTTTGCACATTCCTCATATGCTTTCTCTGTCATTTCAGAAGTGATGAAACCTGTTTCCTCTTCTGCTACAGAATCTATGAATTCTACTTTACCGAAATTCTCTGTGATCTGCGCTCTGTCTGTTCCTTTTACTCTTACAAAGAAACGTCTTGTGAAATCATCCATCGGTGAAATCTCCAGCTTGTCTTCCTCCCAGATGACCTGTACATGTTTGCCCAGATGTTTTGCACAATCAATGACATCTGCTACGACTGCACTTGCTGTTGCAAGTTTACCGGCGCCTTTTCCATAATACATTGTGTCACCTACCATATTACCGTGTACCAGAATTGCATTGAATACATTCTGTACTGCATATAATGGATTGTCAGCAGTTACCATAAAAGGAGCTACCATTGCATAATATTTTCCATCTATGCACTGGCTCTTGGCAAATAACTTAATTGTAGTACCAAGCTTCTTTGCATATGCAAAATCCATCCTGGTAATCTGTGTGATTCCCTCTACATACAGGTCTGCGAAATCCACATTCTTACCATATGCCAGTGATGTCAGAATCGCAATCTTACGGCCTGCATCATATCCACATACATCAGCTTCCGGATTACGTTCAGCGTAGCCCTTCTCCTGTGCTCTTTTAAGCACTGTTTCAAAATCTGCTCCCTCATTCTCCATCTTGGACAGGATATAGTTCGTTGTACCATTGAGAATACCTGTAATGGATTCTATATGTTCCTGTGCCAGAGAGGTGCATAATGGTCTGATAATAGGAATACCGCCGCCTACACTGGCTTCAAAAAGATAACTGCAATGATGCTCCTGCGCAATCTTTAAAAGCTCTGCCCCATGCTTCTCTACCAGCTCTTTGTTGGAAGTACATACGCTCTTGCCAAGCTCTAATGCGCGTCTGGTGAAATCATATGCCGGCTTCTCTCCGCCCATCGTCTCGCAGATAATAGATACTTCTTCATCATCCAGAATCGTATTCACATCATGCACCAGCACATCCTGTACCGGATCACCAGGAAATTCTCTCAGATCCAGAACATATTTTACTTCGATTCTGTCTCCAAGCTTTCCCTGTATCACGGCACTGTTTCTAGTAAGTACCTCATATATACCGCTTCCGACTGTACCGTAACCAAATATCGCTGCTTTAATCATTCCATATCTCCTCTATTGTTTATATTCAGGGTTTACCACTATTTATCACTCTCTCGCCAGAACCTTCACACTATGTACGCCGTTCTTCTTCTCCATCTCCTGTATCATCTCTGATACATCTCCCGTTGCCGCCAGAATCTGAATACTCAGAGACAAGGATGCTATCCCGTTAATGGGAATGGACTGGTGAATCGTCAATATATTTGCCTTGAATTCCGCTACTACCTTCAGTACATCTGACAGCAGCCCAGGTTCATCATTCATCTGACAGGATAACGTCAGCGTCGTTCCTTGTGCTGAATCATGGAATGGGAAAATATCATCTTTATATTTATAATAAGAGCTTCTGCTGATTCCGACCATATCCACTGCTTCCTGTACAGATGCAGCCTTCTGTGTATCAATCAGACGGTTTGCCTCGACTACCTTAAGCAGTACTTCCGGCAATGCTCCTTTCTTAACGACATAATATACGTTCGTCCCCTCCATAAAACTTTCGTACCTCTCATTTCTTGTTTCTCGCTCAAAGACATTTGTGCGTCACTGTGATACATGATAGCATAACGCACAAAAAAGTGCAACACTTTTTATTGCACTTTTCTATATGAAATGACTTGCATTTCTATAACCAGAGATTATAATAGAATTAACTTCATATTTTTATGTAAACATGCAGATATAGTTCATCGGTAGAACGCTAGCTTCCCAAGCTGGAGAGACGGGTTCGATTCCCGCTATCTGCTTTTTTATTGCCATGAAGTATCTTAGAGGGGATTGTTATTTCAATGTATGAAAATAGGCACCGTCATTTTGACGCTGCCTGATGATTTCACTCTATTTTTATCTATACCGCTATTCGTAGATGATATATTAAACACCCTCTCATCACCTGCAATTAAAAATTCTTTCCATCTTTCATTTTTTAACTCATAACTTTTCATTATTATTCATACCCTCATATTTTTATAATGGAAGTATGATTGATGTCATATTATTTATGAAAAAAATAGCCTCTACTTCTGGAAGCTACTTCTCAACATATTCTAAATATGCTTTATATTTTTTTATCATTAAATTTTTAATATACTGTTCCATATATTCATAATCTGGATTGCCTGCATCATTTGCTGGTAACATGATTATTTGTCTTTTCATTCTTGTCCCATTAAATTTGTATCCATAATTATACTTAGGCTTCTGCTGTAAAATGATCGCCTTAAAAAATAATAATACATATTTATTATCTGGATATTCTTTTAAATGAAAACGTTTAACATCATCAGAAAAAAGACATTCATATTGATGATAAAAACTAATAGCCATTCCATTTCCATTATAATTTACACCCAATACATTTTTATCTAACGATTCATTCTTATTAGATACATAATTGGTTATTCCATTTTCAGAATCTGTTGCACCAATAAATGGTCTTTCCCCTAATGTCATATTATAACTTTCTAATCGTTTGCCAGATAATACTGTAAAAATTTTATTTATCGTGAATGGTTTCCATTGTTTTTCTTCTAACGGAACAAGTGAAGTAATATTTATTTGTTGTAGTGCAACTTTTGCAAATGTCACATATTCATCAATTAATTCTCTTTCTTTTTTCTTGCCCAATTCTTCCATAACTACATAATCTGGATTTCCTTGATTGTTTATTGGCAATAAAATAGATTTTCTTGGTAAATCTGTACTTGATAGTTGATTTCCATATGAGCTATCTTTTGTATTATTTTTTATTGCTGTTATCAAAAAATTAGCAATATATTTATTTAATTTAGTATCTTTTAGCTGTAATACATGTACCTTCATATCTAATGATGCTTTATATTTATGGTAAAATGCATTTCCCAAAAATGAAACACTTATAAAATTTTCAAAACACCTATTATTTTTATGTTCCGTTTCCCAAAAATCATCAATTCCGTTATTTGTTGATGTAACTGTTATTCTTGGTACAGATCCCTTTCTAAGATATTCTTTTTTTATGTACGCTCCTGTTGGTACTTGCTTCTGTTCCCTATCTTCTAATTTAAAAATTTCACCTATCTTAAATTCTTTCCATTCCAGATCCTCTAAGTTCATTTTATTCATCTTCCTCAAATAAATATTTTCTTCCTTGCATTATCATTGAAAATTCAAATGATAAATAATCACCAACTGTTTTATCAAAATCTGCATCCGTTGGTATTTCATCATTGAAATAATAAAAACTATGTAACCATTCATCTGTTGCTTCTATGGTCGTTTTTACACAGAATTTTGTATCTGCTTCGATTCTGTCAAACCATACATCTAATAAATGTTGCTTCTTATCTTTTGCCGATTCTGTTTCTATAAGTCCTATATGTGGTGATACCTTATATCCATCATTTTCAAAATTGATAAACTTACATTCTTTATTTGCTGGATGTGGTTCTCCTGCTGTAAAAATCGCTATACATGGCATTACACCAACACCATAAAAGGTATCTTTATTTAATGTTATTACACCTTCTAATGTGTGATGTTTTAAAATATTTTCTTTTACTGCCTGCTCCTCTTTAGTCTTTCCTGTCATAGATGATTGAGGAACAATAACAGCACATCTACCACCTTCAACCAAACTATCTAATAAATGCTCAGTAAAACAGATTTCATATAAATCTGGATTCTTTTTAGATCCCTGTGAATATGGCGGATTCATCATTCCAACAGTAGGACTCTTTAACTGTAATTTATCTGATTCCTGCTTTAAAAAGTTTTCATTTATCAAGTTACTTTTTCCATCACCACGCAAAATCATATTTGTTGTAGCAATCGTAAACATATATGGTTGTAATTCTATACCATGTAATTGTTCTTTTCTTATATGCTTCTTTTGTGTATCATCTTTTGCTTTCTTTAACATCATATGCATAGCCGCTATTAAAAATCCTGCTGTACCACAACAAGGATCTAATACAACATCTTCTGGCTTCAAATCAAGCAATTCACAAAATAATTCTGTTATATGCTTTGGAGTTAGTACAATTCCAAGTGTCTGACCATCACCACCAGAATAACTCATAAATTCACCATAAAATCTACCTAAATAATCTTCTGATGAGCTGGTATATTTTATACTCTTGAAAATCTTTTCATATAAGAATTTTGCATAGTATTTTAAAGGTGTTTCACCTAATGTATCATTAATCTCATTTAATATCTGTGTATCACGAATAATAGAAAACTGGCTTAAAATCTTGTCTAATTTTACTTGTGGTTGCACATTAACACGTTTCAAATTTGACTCAATAGCTTTATATATTTTCTGTCCGTCTGTTTCTACTGTATCGCCTACCAAATTATCTATACTGAAACTTTTCTTTTCAATTTCATTCAATGCAAGCAAAATTCCAGATACAACTAAAGGTTTATCTATGTCTTTTAAATTTCCATAGTTTCTTAAATCTTCGTGTAATGATGCCGCATCTTTCAATATTTCAGCAAGTTCTTTTTCTGTGTTTGTATCTTCCTTTAAAATTTCTCTGGTGTAGTATTCATCTATATTCTTTTCATTGAATGATATAAATGATTCTACATCTGGAAGTTCTCTATAATAATCTGTATCATCAACATATATTGGACTAATCTTGTGTTTCTTTTTATCACCAGATACACCAACTGCAATTATCTTTTTATATGTGGTGTTCTTTGCTAAATGCTTTGCATAAAATAAAGCCCCATTCATAGCATAATCTACTACTGCATTTGTTTCTAAACTGATAACACTACCATCCAAAAATACATGCTTGTCTGTTTTTGGCTTATCTTCTATAACAATTATAAAATCCTTTACAACACCAACATATTCTGGAAAGCCTACATGCCCTGTCCCTTTTTTGCTGGCGGTCTTTAAAGCATCATCTATTTCTTTTATAGAACTTCCTTGTGGATCTAATTCTATTTCTGCATCTTTCAATAAATCATATACCCATAAATCTGTCTTTACTTCTTTTTTAGCCATCTATAACTATCTCCTTTGCCAATTTATATAAAATGCACAAAGTACAATTCTGAATGTAAATATATAGAGAATATTTTACCATAAAATCATACCTTCTGCATTATCTTTTTTTGTGCTACACACCTTGATGCTGATGCATCAATTCCCAGTCTACCACAAAAAAAATTTACCGCTCCAGTAAAAAGCACTGGCATGCTAAATCTTTTTATTTGGTTTATATTTATCTCTTCTGAATTTTTCATTTTTATTAATTGATATTTTAATTTTCTTACCATATTTAACACCTCCCAATATTAATATGACAGTTATTATTAAATCCTAAATCATCACACAAGATTAGAAAAACTGTTTTATCAAATTTCTGTAAAATTGAAGGAAGATCGTCAGTCCAGACTTACAAAAGCATTATCTTCTAATCATTGTAAATTCGGTCAACCCACTTAAAACAGCATAAAAAAAGGAAGTTTTGATTTTTCAATACTTCCAATTATTTGACTAATGAGACATCGGGGATTCGAACCCGGAACAACTTGATTAAAAGACAAATATTCAAGCCGCTATTTTACTGGACTAAAACGATATTTGCGGACAAAATGCGGACACATTACATATAGGAAGAAATCCATTCTCTACTCTTTGCTCTTCATCAAATTAACGAAAATGTGAATTTCAGAAAAATAAGAACCTACATATCATCACTATTACTTTTGAAATTTTCCATCTCTTTTTTTATATTTTTCACTGAAGCACTAAAGTCCTTCAATTTTTTATCAGCTTTTCTTTGACTATCTGAGAATATATAGTGAATCATATATGCCATTCTATACACCGAACGCAAAAATAAAATAATTCCATATAATAAATGTCCCATTTCTACTGAAAAAAGATATCCCTTTCTTATTCGAAAAATGGCTATAAATGGCTGTTCAAAACCTAATATAAAAAAGAGAGCCCAAAAGAATGTTACCATAAAAAAGACTATACTATCAGTTATCACATTACAGCTTGTTTTCAATTCAGAAGTTTCTTTCAACCTTTCCATAACACTTGTCGATGACAAACTTATCAGCACGCCTAATACCGAAAATGAAAACCCTGCAAATACTGTCGTGATAGTAATAATATTAAATTGAAAATTTTGCATATCATCTGGAATTGTAATATTGGTACATTTATCAACGATGGTTCCGATTATAACAGATAAAATACTTGCTATCAATAACTCAATTATTAATCTTCCCAACGTCTTTTTCATATTATCCCTCTTCCTTATTTCGATTTGTTATCTGTATAAGATATCCTTTTGATCTATTATATGCAATTTTAAGTTGATCATGATATATCTGTACCAAATCATCAGATGTAAAGTACTCAGTTTTTCCATCTACAATCTGAGTTAAACTTATTGTTATAGGAAAGTAGAACATTTCATCATATAAGTTATACTCCCTTGATTTTTCCCCTGTATATTTTGCTGTTACAGAGGCACTTTTAAAATCTCCTTGTTTCTCCTTCATACAATTGACTAAATATTCAGAGTCCTCAGAGTTATCAGTAACTTTACCTTTTTTTATTTTAGAGCTAATATGTATAGAAATTTGAAGATTATCTGTTGATGTCTCCTGAAATAATTTTCTACCTTTTTTACCCAAAATTTGCTCTACTATTACAGGATCTGCTGTTGGAATACAAATATTTACAGCACTAATTTGTGTATTGTTTTTATTGTATATTCTCTCAATTCCCTTCGGATTTGGAACAGCCTCCAGATGCAGACTATAGTTATTACTATATTTTACAAATGCCATAACAATAGCGTCCTCGTCAGGAGCTCCCTGTGCTCTTACAACTGACAGAATTCCATATTCATAATCCATATAAATATATGTATAATTTTCTATACCCTTTTCATCCTCTTTTTCGCCAGGTAATACCTGAGTTGCCTCTCCAGTACTATATTTTCTTACAATTGTAGAAAAATTAGGCTTTTGTCTAGCTGCTCTTAGGAATAAGTGATCCTCCTCATATCTAAAAACATCCAATGTTGTATGCAGTTTTTCGCCATTCTCCGTAATATCTAATACCTTAATATTGTCAACTGTTTTTGTAATATAGGGATTATCAAGAAGTTCTTTGAAGATTTCAGGAATAATTTTATATGAATATTCCATCTTCCCAGATTGATCAAATAATCGTGCTTTAAAAAAATATACTTTTTTATCTGCCATATTTTTGTCCCCCTAAGACATTTATTTTTATATTAATATTATATCAAATAATGTTTTTTTACAATACACGCCTATGATATTAGGGGTATCACAAGCGTATATTCTATACTTTAGTATAGAACGTATGTTTCTTTCTTGCAATATTTTTTCTATTTATTTTATAATGGCTTATCAATGTTCCCTGTTGATGTCAAAAGGCAAACTCATATATAAAATAAACCACTGAACCCACTTTGCTCCTCCTTCTCCTTTGCTGCCTTTTGTAATAATCTCTGTAGGTTCTGTAAATGGATTGTAAGCGACTGTAATTGGCTTGTTGCGTAGCCACCTTTTTTTATTGCTGTTATGCCGACGCACTTCGCATATCTCGTACAACTGCCAAGCATATCATAATAATCTTCTACAGAATCATACGCCCGGAACATATCGGTTATGTTTACATATGTCTTGCCATCATAACACTCTTTAGTTTTTGTGCTGTATGCCTTGCTGTTCCAGTGTCTACCAAAATTCACCTTATTTTTTTCCAACTTTAATACCAAATAAAGCATTTGCATCTCTCATGCACCACTGTTGATAATTATGTTACTTATTTTGAACTTGCACTGGGTATATTTGAACAGATTTAAAATATTGACCCTTGTTATGTTTACAAAACCTATTCTTTTTTCTAAAAATGCAATACAATGTTGTAATAATAAGCTATAACCAATTATATTTAGGAGAATTCTCATGAAGAAAAAAGCACTTATTATTCTATTGTCACTTGCACTTACTGGATGTGGATCTACGAATCACGCAGAGTTATCTAATCCGACTGCTGAACCAGCATCAACCAGTAAAAAAACGACCAGTATTGAAACTGAGACATCTGTTGAAAATGAGTCTACCTCTGTAGTCGATGATTCTGAGGAAGTGGAAGTAATACTTCGTATTCTGAATTTTGAAGATTCATCTACAGAAGAATATGTTGCTGGTCTGCAATCCGATAACCCAGATGGCACCTATTCAGTTTACAATGATGATTATTACAGTACTATTATTACCGAAAAAGAAGCTCTGAAATCTTTTAAAGATGATAGTCTTCTTAATGATACATTTAATGAAATGTATACTAATGAATCAATGAGAGACGCTCTGATCAGCATGGATTACGATGATGACTTTCAACATTTCACGTTCTATGTTGACAAGGCAAAATATGAAGCTAATGAATTGTTCTGTTCAATAGGAATCGGTCTTACAGTAACTGCATTAAGCGATACATATCAGGCATACAATTTCATTCCCCCAGAAGACAGGATAACAGATATTCAAATTGTAGATAACGAAACTGGTGAAGTACTGAATGAATCATCTGCTCAAGATGATTCACAGGAAGATACCTTGATTCTATTCCTGATAAACTTTCAGAGATTAATAACTGGTACATTGGTGATATATGGAATAATTTTGTAAACTTTGATTCCTACAGACTAAATGGTAAAGATTGTACTGGCTCAGACATAGATATAGATTATGCATATGAACAATTTGAAAAGGCATATGCTAAAAAGGAGCAATATGATTCCTATATTAACGCTCTTTCGGATGATAAATACTCTGATTTAAAAAAAGCATGGAGTAAAATGAATGAACAAATCGAATTGATCTATAATGATTTACAGGAAAATGGGATCAAGGAAGGCAGTCCACGATTTAGTCTTGATTTATTACGACAATATTCAGATGCTTTTTATTCTTACATAAATTAAGTTGTAACACATGTATTGTAATCCTACAAAATAAACAAAAAATATTTCATGCATACTTGACAAGGCTTTGACATACAATTATAATGTAGCTAATTAGCGAATGACTGGTGTCCGGTCACATTTTGAGCCTTGAATTTAATTACATTCTTGGCTCTTTTTGTTTAGGAGAACATATGAAAAAAGAAATAATCTATACAACTTCTGATGAGCAAATTGCTTTGTTAATTAAAAAAGGCTTGAAAATCGAAAATGTAGAAATCGCAAAATACAATTTAGAAAGATATGGATATTACAACATAATCAACAGTTATAAACAACCATTTCAAATAAAATCTAATAAAGAAAAAGTGTATCGTCCAGGCACTACTTTTGAACAAATATTTTCTCTCTTTATTTTTGATCATTCTTTACGAAATTCTGTAATGAGTGCAATGCTAGATTTGGAAGAATATCTTCGTGCTGCTGTAGCCGAAATATTAGCTTCCAATTTTGGTGTCGATGATAAAAAATATCTTCAATTTAGAAATTTTAGAGACAGAACTCCAAATCAAACCCGTTTCAGTTTAAATGGCATACTTGGAACATTACGAAACAATGCAAACTCTGATAAAGATCCAATAAAATACTATCGTGAAAATTATGGAATAGTTCCTCCGTGGATTCTTTTAAAAGGTACATATTTCAGTACATTAATAAATTTAATTAAGTGCTTCAAAAACCCTCAAAAGAAACAACTGATTCGAAAAGTCTTTGACATACCTGATGATGCTGAAATTACAGAACCCATAATATCACTTTTTCAAACTACATTATTTGTTTGTCTAAGTTACCGTAATATGGCAGCCCATGGTGGTCGAATCTATAATTTTAGTTCAAGTTATATTAATAAAACTAATATTTCTGATGAAATACTTGAGTTTTTTCCTAAGTTATCTATTTTAGATGAACGTGAAGGCATAAGACAACTTATACTTTTATTATCATTATTTAAATATCGTCAACCTTTCGATATTCTAAATAATGCCATGACACAAAGTGCTAATACATATCTTAAAAAATATCCTGGTGACTTAAATATTTTTTCTGATTTATTAGGTATTCGTTTTGAACGAAAGCATATGTGTTGGCTTAATTCGAAAACAAAAACATTCCATACTAATCCATATTGTAGCGGAATGAAAAATGCTATAAGTATTGATTACAAAGAAGTTGATAAAACGATTTGGATTCCCTGCAAACGCTGTGCCAATAAGAATATTCTATAGCAATAATTTACATACATTTTGTTGTAAACACTCCAACCTTACAACCGTATCCATCTGGTTTCTAAAAAGAGCAGCGCTGATCTGGAGCGTCAGGTAAATGAAATACGGTATCGTGTTGAGCATAATGAATAATTCAAATCTGTGCTACAAGATCCCAGCCATCTCAATTAAGATGATTGCCCGGCTCATGGGCGACACAGAGAAAGTTGTCATTGATGTTTATAATCATGTAATGGAAGAAAAAGAAGATGTACAGACAGTACTGGAAGATGCCCTGAATATGTAAATATTTTGCAGGATTGTACTTTTTTAGATACAATCCTGTTTTTTGCTATTTTAGCGTTTTGAGAGACACTGTGGACATTTTGCGGACAAAATGCGGACAAACTTATTTTTATGCAGACAAAATTGGACAAATATGTCCACATAAAAACGGTTACTTTCACTTAACATCAGATAAACAAAAAACCTCAGAATCGTTGATTTTACAGCATTTCTGAGGTCTTTACCTTAGTGAGACATCCGGGATTCGAACCCGGGACAACTTGATTAAAAGTCAAGTGCTCTACCGACTGAGCTAATATCCCATATCTTTATTATATTTGTTAACTGCGCTCGTTGTAGAAAATCTAACTGGGCTAGCTGGATTCGAACCAGCGAGTGCAGGAATCAAAATCCTGTGCCTTACCGCTTGGCGATAGCCCAATAGGGTGGGTACAGGGATTCGAACCCTGGGCCTTCAGAGCCACAATCTGACGCGCTAACCAACTGCGCTATACCCACCATGTGAGATAAGGCAAAACTCAATCTCAACGTGCTCGAAGGGATTCGAACCCCCGACCCACGGCTTAGAAGGCCGTTGCTCTATCCAGCTGAGCTACGAACACATTTCATACACTAGGTATGTGCAAATGAGTTGGATCGTTTCATTTGCAGAGCGGGTGATGGGAATCGAACCCACGTATCCAGCTTGGAAGGCTGGTGTTCTACCATTGAACTACACCCGCATGTACGGTTGCTGTTTGATTTTGAATCGGGGTGACAGGATTCGAACCTGCGACCTCCTGCTCCCAAAGCAGGCGCTCTAGCCAAGCTGAGCCACACCCCGGTCTATGTAAAATCAAGAACTTTGTCTTGCTTACATTTCCTTGTCTCTCACAGCGACAAAAGTTATTATATATTAGTTCATCTCAATTGTCAACACTTTTTTTATTTTATTTTTCAAAAAGTTTTAATCGAGATAATTGAGAGTGAAATGAGCATCACCAGCATCGTCAATCTCCATTATTATATAGGAAGGTTTGCGATTCTCCTGTCTCGGAAAAGAAAGACTTCCCGGATTGATTGCTATGATGTCACTGTCTATCTCTATTACCGGCCTGTGGGTATGTCCATACATCACGATATCGGCGCCATGTGCAATGGCTTCCTGTTTCAGCATTTCATTACCCATTCCTATGTAATATCGATGACCGTGTGTTATCATAACACGATACTTACCTATTTGTAAAGTCTTTTCTGAAGGAAGTTCAGAAAAAAAATCATTATTGCCGCAAACCATCTCAACGGGGCAGCCTGCTGCCTCCTGAATCGTATATTCACTGCCTTCTACATCGCCAAGGTGGATCACCATATCCACCTTGCCGACCTTCTGCAATACTTTTAAATAATTCTCATTTCTATGATGTGTATCGCTCACGATCAATATTTTCATATTAATGACCATGCCTTTCTGTAACCTGCAAACTTTGGCAGTCACACTATGTCCCTTTTTACATCTCTTTCATCAGTACAGTCTTCATTTCTTCCAATGCTTTGCCACGATGACTGATTTTATTCTTTTCCTCCGGTGCAAGCTCTGCAGAATAGCAATGATACTCAGGCACATAGAAGATCGGATCATATCCGAATCCGTTCTCGCCTTTCTCCTCATATCCGATTCTGCCCTCTATCGTACCTCTGGTGACATGCTCGCTTCCATCCGGGCATACTGCCGCTATCACACAGACAAAGCGCGCAGTCCTCTTCTCATCTTCCACACCATCAAGTCTTTCGATCAGGTTCGCATTCTTAATATGATAGGATGTGTCTTCTCCCATATATCTTGCAGAATAAATTCCCGGCTCTTTATTCAGATAATCAATCTCAAGCCCTGAGTCATCTGCAAGAACTACAGCCTGAATGCCTTTTTGCTGCGCTGCTGTCGCGACTGCTCTTGCCTTGATCAGTGCATTTTCTTCAAAAGACTGTCCGTTTTCTTCTATATCTATATGAATATCTGCTTCTTTCATGGATTGGATTGGAAGCTTCATATCTGCAAGGATCATCCTGATCTCTTTCATCTTCCCTTCATTACCTGTCGCAAAAATAATTCTATCTGCCTTCATTTTCATCCTCATTTCTAATATGTACAAACTGCCACCTATTATTCTGAAGTAAAATACGTTGACAAGACCTGCTTATACATATCTGTCAGTGCGTTGATAAGCTTTCTGTTCATATCATATTCTGTCTCAGGTCTGCCTGTTGCCGCCTGCTTCGTATAATAGAAGGTCATTGCCGCCGGAACGGATGCATCATGTATCAACGTATATTCCTCTCCTGCATCCATCACCTGAATTTCCAAAGCGCTGTATACACGGTTCATACTGTCTGTCATAACAGCTGCAAGGTCAACCCCTCCAAAATCCGGGATAAAATATCCTGCATTGCACAATGTCTCGATTCTGTCCTGCCCGGCACCTTCCTCCACGCCAATGCCAAGCAGCATATCTGCATGTATCTGATTTGCAAAATCAACGACCTGCTGCTGTGAGTACTCTGTCTGCATCTGCCAGGTCTTATAGACCTTCATTCCATACGCTCCGGCTATTTTGTCCAGTTCCTGCATGTCCTGATTGACAAGTCTCTCTCTGTCTTTTAACGGAACATAAATTACAGATACGATCTGATACTGGCTTCTAAGCGGCACAAAAGATACCACCAGCTGATTCTCTTCCAGACTCAGTTCATAGCCATATGCATCCTTACAGTACATCTCCAGGACAATGTCTTCCTGTTGCCTGTATACACCAACAGCATCCAGAATATTGGAATCTATCGTCACCAGAGAGCCCGACTCCAGACAAGAGGCAGCGCCCTTCATGGTTACTACCAGTTTCTCCTCTACGAAGTCTTCCCTCACAGTTACATGGTCAGCGCTCAGTTTCTGTGTCAGCGGAAGTATCAATTCTGATTGTGCCTTATCTTCTAATTCCACCTTCATATTATATCTGGCAACGCTTGTCTGTTCCTGTGGGGCATTGTCCTCTTGAAGCAGCACTACACTATAGGAATCAAAATAGGCTTCATTCATTTTAAAAATGACCATAACAGCACAGCTTACGACTGCAAATATAATTGTCCATATTACCGCATGTCTGTATAACTTATCATGTCCCAAATGGCTGACCATAGCTTATGCCTTTCTGGGTGGCTTAGGTCCCTGGAACTGATAATAATATGTCTTCATCATACCGTTATAGATCTTTCTGTTCTTATCGGCTTTTCTTCCGATATCCTTCTGTGCATCTTCATAAGAAGTAATCAGATACAATGACCAGGTATCCAGAGCCTTGAAGCGTTCTCCAAGCTTACGGTAAAGTGGTGGAATATTGGCTTTTTCTTCCAGACGTTCACCATAGGGAGGATTCGTAATCAGGAATCCGTATTTATCTTCACTTGCAAGCTTCGCTACCGGTCGCTGTTCAAAATGCACAAGCTTCTCTACACCTGCAAGATGCGCGTTCTGACCTGCAATACGAACCATTTCTTCATCAATATCATATCCATAGATATGTGTCTCTATGGACATATCCACCATGGAACGTGCTTCATCATATGCATCATCCCAGTATACCCTGGGCACTACCTGCTCCCATTTCAGGGCTGTGAATCCACGCTTCATGCCAGGCGCCATATTGGCAGCCATCATAGCAGCTTCTATAGGAATCGTACCGCTTCCGCAGAAGGGATCTACCAGTATTCTGTCCTCTCTCCAGGGAGTCAGCATGATCATGGCTGCTGCCAGGTTCTCTGCAATAGGAGCCTTGGCTGTAAATTTACGATAACCACGCTTATGCAGGGAATCTCCTGTCGTATCCAGTCCTACAGTCACTTCGTCCTTCATCAGGAATACTCTGACAGGATAATTGGCTCCATCTTCCTTAAACCAGTTAATATGGTAGATATTCTTCAGGCGCTCTACCATTGCCTTTTTCATAATTGACTGAATATCCGATGGGGAGAACAGCCTGCTCTTAACACTGGCTGCCTTGGCTACCCAGAATCTGCCGTCTGCCGGTATGTATTCCTCCCAGGGAAGTGCCTTTGTATTTTCAAATAATTCGTCAAAGGTCTCTGCATGAAAGGCTCCTACTTTCACAAGGATTCTCTCAGCTGTCCTCAGACCGATATTTGCACGGCACACCGCCTCTTCATCGCCCAGGAAGGTTACACGTCCGTCTTCTACGAGCAGTACATCATAACCCAGATCAATAATTTCTTTTTTTAATACGGCTTCCAGCCCAAAATGGCAGGGAGCTATCAACTCATATTTTCTCATAACCTTATATTACATTCATATACAAAATGCGTCAATTAAAAAATATCCATTCACAGCAAAAAGGGCGGCTTCAAAAGCCGCCCCGTACCAGTTAGAATTTGCTGCTGTTGTTGGAATTGTTACGGCAGTTCTGCTGGTTGTTGCTGTCTTCGTATTCATTTCTGGAGTTCTGAGAATTCTGGGAGTTCTTGGAATCCTGATAATTCTTGGAATTCTGAGAATTGGTTGAATTCTGGGAGTTGTTCTTTGTGCTGTTATTGCACTGGTTGTTCTGATTCTGCTCGTCCTTATAATTGTTAGACATAAGATACCTCCAAATATTTGGGATTCTGCTTTACCATAATCCCTTTTTTCCCGAACATACTTTTTGTTTTTTGGTATGTTCTAACATGTCTTCATGTTACGTGAATAGCATTTGCACATTTGCACAAAAATATACCGTGCAATTTATTTACATATTTGGTTAACTTTTGTAACACTGTCTAAAACTGCCAATCAGTATTTGGTAAATTTTGTTTTTCAAAAACAATTGACCTTTTAGGTCATAATTGATATACTAATATCAGTAAAGAGATACTCCTTCAATCCTCTTTACAACCCTTATATATTAATTATTTATACTCCCCTTAACGAAAAGCGACTGCTTACGCAGTCGCTTTTCTATTTTCTTTTTTTGAAATTGTTTGACTTTCAAAGTCAATTATTGTAACCTTTTTCAAATTTTAGATGAGAAAAGAACCGCTTATATACGGTTCTTTTCTCATTTTGCATAATCCGTCTGTCTACATAACTTCTTATCCATTGTTTCAATATCGCCTTTGCCAGGATCTGATAAGATGAATAACAAGCAATACCAACGACAGTGCAAGAATCGCAGGTGCAAAAAATGAAATCAACGAGAAAGCCACTACAATCACAAGCATCATCAGTGCAAGCCCAATGATGCTTAACAGCCACCCGGGCAGATTAACCGTCTTATGATAACCTGTCTTCTGTTCCTGATCATCATTCTGATTCCTGTACGCACCTGTATTATTGTCCTGATAATAGCTTTGCCGTTCTTCTCCCATAGCAAATTTATTGCTCTCTTCAATTGTCTTCGCCAGAAGTCTTGGATCGCCAAGGCTGCCCAATACGTCTTCTTCCCGTCTGCCGCTGTTGATCTGGCTGCTAATATAATTTCTGTAATAATTCAAATTATCCTGTATGACATTATCCGGCACTTTGCCAATCAGTGCTTCACGGAAGCTGTTCAAAAATTCTTCCTGTCTCATATTCAAACTCCATTCCTTTATAAAAGGCACAAAAAGCTATAAGACGTGCCTGCTTGCGTTTACCATGACTGTATCGTATCATGTTTTAACGGAGTCGTAAATTGAAGTGGGCAATAATTTAGAAAAACATAAGAAATGCGGCCGGATTGCTCCAACCGCATTCATTTCCTATAACCTTATCCGATTATTATCTGTATAGCTTATTGAGCCTTCCAAGCGTCATACTGTGACTGGAACTCAGCTAATACATCCTGGTAACCAGCTTCATCAAGCGCTGCCTGGTAAGCTTCCAGTGTAGACTCTACGTCTGCTGCTGCGAAACCACCGTTCTCAAGAGGGAAACCATAAGTTTCAAATACATTCTGGCAAGCTGCGAACTGAGCTTCTACAGGGCTCTTGTCGAAACGGAAGCCTGCTGCTGGAGATGTCTTAGCACCGCCGTTGAAGTCTTCGTACAGATCTGCCTTATTTTCAGGCTCGCCTGCAACTGGTGTTACGATTGTAGCTGATGCAGATTCCCACATGGAGTGGTTGTACTTATCAGAATTCTGAACAACCTGGCCATTCTCGTCATAGCTGTAGTCTTCGCCTTCGATACCGAATGTCCACATATCAGCTAACTTGCTGTCTGTGTAAAGAAGACCCATGAAATCGACACAAGCCTTAGCCTGCTCTTCTGTACTGTTAGCTGTTACACACCATACAGAACCAAGAGCTGATGTGGAATGTGCCCATCTGTCTGTGATAGGTGTCATTACAACATCCTGACCATAACGGGAGTTAGCTTCTGCATTTACAGGGATATCTGTCCACCATGAGAATGCCCAATCCTGTGTCTGTGTTGTTGTATCTGTTGTTGTCTTTGTTACATCATCTTCTGAAATGTAGCCTTTTTCTGCCCACTCAGCCATTAATGTACAGAATTCCTTGTACTGGTCTGTCTGGATTGTATCTACTACTTCGTTTGTGTTCTTATCAACTGCTACCCAGTTAGCTGTTGCATCAGCTGTGAAGAAATCAAAATCATTGATGTAGAGTCTGTAGAACATTGCTGTCTTCTGTGTCAGCCAAGGATATTTAAGTCCTTCGCTCTTAGCATCTTCAAGCATTGGTTCGAGATCCTTCAGAGTCTTAACTGAAGATAAATCCCATCCATACTTGTCAGCCAGTTCCTTACGAGCCATGATATCATAGCCTTCTACGTTGTCCTTATATACAGGGATGAAGTAAATCTTGCCATCATACTTGGTAGCTTCCCACTGTCCTTCATCCATGGAGTTATATACGTCTGTACCCTGAATCAGGTCTGTCAGATCATATACTGCTTTCTGGGGAACCAGATCATTTGTACCGATTACACTTTCCCATGAAGCTGTCCACAGTAAGTTGATTTCATTGTTAGCCAGTGCAAGGTTAGCCTTGTCTGTATATTCACCGGAACCAATATCTGTCAGATTAACCTGAACATTGATCTTATCACCGATATACTCATTTACTGCATCCTGAACCTTCTTAACCTGTTCTGTGTCAGGATTTGCAAGGTTGAATGTTGCTCTGGTTACGTTGATTGTAACCTTATCACCTGAATCAGCTGCAGCAGTGCTATCCCCTGTAGAGCTACTCTCTGTTGCTGCAGCATTGTCTGTTGCAGGTGTTGTTGCAGCTGTGTCAGTGCCTGCGCTCGCACCGCATCCTGCTAAAAGTCCTGCAGACATTGCAGCTACCATTACTGTTGACAGTAGTTTGTTAATAGATTTTCTCTTCATAGAAAATAACCTCCCTTTTAATGTGTATATATTCACTAAAGTGCTGTTACCATTACAGACACCTTGAATATCGAAATAAGTTAACCTTTTACAGAACCAACGGTAAGACCCTTTACAAAATACTTTTGGAAGAAAGGATATACTACCATGATCGGTGCGATAACGACTACTACAGTAGCCATTGTTGCGGAATACTGTGGAATATTACCACCCATAGCTGCCCTTGCCGAAGCAGGTACGTTAGAGTTGTTCAGCAGGAACTCGATACTCTTCTGAATATTAACAAGCAGAAGCTGTAACGGTTTCTTGTTGTCTGATGTAATGTAAAGTAATGCGTTCTGCCAGTCATTCCAGTAAGCTGTTGCCATCATGAATCCAACAGCTGCCATTGACGGTTTCATCAAAGGCAATGTAATCTGGAAGAATGTTCTATACTCACCTGCGCCATCGATCTTGGCTGCTTCCATCAGTTCAGCTGGAATACTGTTTACGATGAAGGTTCTCAGGATGATTACATTCATTGTGCTTACACACAATGGCAAAATCAGTAACAGCAAGCTGTCTTTTAAATGGTAGTAGCTTGTAAAGATTATGTATCCGGAAAGCTGACCACCATTGAACAGCATGGGAATCAGTAAGTATACGGATAAGAATTTACCAAGTTTAAATCCTTTACGGCTGATTGCATATGCAAACATTGCCATAACCATCAATCCAAGGAATGTACCTACAACTGTTACGAAAATAGTAACACCATAGGATGTAAGTAACTGTTTACCATATCTAAGCACTGCATTAAATCCTGACATTGACCATTTCTCAGGAAAGAAGCTAAAACCATTCTGGTTAATGGCAACTTCATCTGTGAAAGCTGCGATGAATACCAGTACAATAGGTAATCCGCAGAACAATGTATATAATAGAAGAAAGAAACCTAAAATATACTGGCCAATTCCTTTTCTTTCTCTCCTGGACGGAGCCAAGTCAGCCTTATTTCCTTTTCTACTCATGATGTCTCCTCCTTTAGAATAATGCATTTTCCGGTGCAATCTTCCGGACCATTCCATTAGCAAACAGCATCAGCAGTAAGCCTACAATAGACTGGAAGAAGCTGGTTGCGGCGGTGAATCCGAAGTTGGAATTCTTGAAAATTGCATTTAATACATAAGAATCGATAACCTGTGTTGTAGGATAAAGAATACCGCTGTTTCTTGTTACCTGGTAGAAAAGACCTGTATCAGATCTCATGATGCTGCCAACTGAAAGAAGTAACATAACTGTAATCATAGGCACCAGTGCAGGTAATGTAATGTGTCTGATCATCTGCCATCTGTTTGCACCATCAATCTCAGCTGCTTCATACAATGCTGTGTCGATACCTGCCAGGACTGACATGTAAAGAACTGAGCCATAACCTACGCTGTTCCAGATCTTAACGATTGTCAGGATTGCCGGCCATAAGGACGGAGTGGAATAAAATCTTGTAGTTAAACCGAATGTATTGTTGAGGATACCGGTATCTGTACTGATGAATGCATATACAATGAACTGTACTGCTGCGTAAGAGATAAATACCGGGATGATCATGATCGTCTGCATGGTCTTTGCTACTTTTTTAAATACGAACTGGTCAATTGCAATTGCCAGAACTACATTGAGGAAAGTACCGATTGCTGTAAAGATTACGTAGTACATTAATGTGTTTCGCGTCATTGTAATAAAGGTTGTTTTGGAAGCCAGCAGATATTTGAAGTTATCCAGTCCGTTCCATGGGCTTGCCCAGATTCCTTTTGTGTAGTCAAAAGACTTAAATGCCATCACAAGACCAGCCATAGGCACATACATGATAAAAAGCAATATCAGGAATGCCGGAAGTGCCAGCACTACATGTGCCCTGTGTTTCCATGTGTTTTCTAAGAAGTCTTTCATAATCATCGTCTCCTTTTATTATTATTTCAGCTGTCTGTCCAAGACTGTATTGCCTTCTACCAGACACCCATTCACTGTATACTGTCCGATTATCGTAGATTTCGGTCTCTCGATAAGACTGATCAGCTTCTCTGCTGCGAGCTTTCCTATATCTACTGTGTTCTGACGATATGTGGTCAGGGGCGGATCAATCTGGGAAGCAATCTGGATGCCATCATAACCTATCAGTGAAATATCCTGTGGAATCTTCAGACCTCTGTTCTTTACCACATTCATTCCTCCAATCGCAGAGAAATCATCCGGATAAAAAATACAGGTGGGCGGTTCAGGCAGATCAATCAGATGATTTGTAAGAATACCTGCCGTATAGGAATCTCTGTATTTTGCTTCTCTTACATATTCCTCCGGTACTTCTATGCCCTTCTTCTCCATAAATTGATAAAAGGTTGATACCCTGTTCACCGTAACTGTGGATTCCTCTCCATGGATATATGCAATCCTGCGATGCCCTTTGTCATATGCATATTGCAGTAATGCCTGCATTCCTTCCACATTATCTGACATAATGGAGATTCTCCCATTATATACATAGTCGATCGTGACTACCGGCAATTCACCCTGTAACAATTCAATCACTTCAGCGTTCTTATAATCCGCAATGGCTATCATCACGCCATCCATTCCGCGATATATGCTGTGTTCTAAATAAGACATCCTGTCTTTTTTTAATCTTGAATTATTCAGGAAAGTAATATCGTAGCCGTTATTCTCAGCAGTTACTTTGAAATTCTCCAGTACCCATGCAAAGTAATCATGAGTCAGTCCGCTTCCGGCATCATCCTTATACAGGACTCCTATGTTATAACTCTTATTTGTCTTCAAGGCTCTTGCCGAGAAATTTGGATGATATCCCATCTCCCTTGCCTTTTGTTTGATCACAGCCTTTGTCTCATCACTGATGTCGCTATGATTGTTCAATGCTTTACTAACTGTAGCAACCGACACCCCACAGGTTGCAGCGATGTCCTTCATGGATACCATAAGGCTATGCTCCTTTCTTTCCAGAGATGTTTACGACTTAGGAAGAATTCCCCTTTTGTTTCCCCTTAATTTATTCCTTAATCGTTTACGTATTTTACTATACATCATGTTGTACAATTTTGCAATAGGTTTTTAAAATTTTATATAAATTTTGCCATACTTGTATATACTGCAATAGTAAAAGTTGTTATTTTCTCTTCATATTTAGTCTGTTTCTATACGTTTTTTCGCTTAGCACCGAATACGAATACGCTTTATGTTCACTTCTTTTCGAATTTTCGTGTTTTCCTGCAATTTTCGCATTTTATTTGATTTTTTCCTTGTTTTTAGGATTTATATACTGTATAATGCAGGCATAAAGAACTACTTAAACGTTTTCTTAACAATGTACTATATTATTTCACTCAATAGTAAAGGAGAATACAATATGAAATTTGGTTATTTCGATGACGCCAACCGTGAATACGTCATCACGACTCCCAAAACTCCGCTGCCATGGATCAACTATCTGGGATGTAATGAATTCTTTTCCCTGATATCCAATACCTGTGGTGGATATACTTTCTATAAGGATGCGAAGCTGCTTCGTCTGACACGTTATCGTTATAATGATGTTCCTTATGATACCAATGGCAAATACTTCTATATAAAAGACGGCGATACCATATGGAATCCAGGCTGGCAGCCAACCAAGACCGAGCTTGATTCCTACGAATGCAGACACGGCATCGGATACAGCCGTTTTGCCGGTTCCAAGAATGGGATTCAGGCTAATATCCTAAGTTTTGTTCCTATGAATGATAACTGTGAGATCTCACAGTTAAAGATCAAGAACACCTCTGCCCAGGAGAAGAAGATCTCCATATTCTCCTATGTAGAATGGTGTCTGTGGAACGCAGATGATGATTCCCGCAACTTCCAGCGTAATTTAAGTACAGGCGAAGTAGAGGTCATCGGTTCTACCATTTACCATAAGACAGAATACAGAGAGCGTCGTAATCACTACGCTATTTATACAGTAAATGCTCCTATTGCAGGTTTTGATACAATCCGTGAAAGCTTCATCGGTACTTACAATGGTGCTGATAAACCACAGGCTGTTATTGCCGGTAAATGTACCAACTCCGTAGCAAGTGGATGGGCTCCTATCGCTTCCCAGCAGCTTGATATCACACTTGCTCCAGGTGAAGAGAAATCCTATGTCTTCTTATTAGGATATGTAGAGAATCCTGAGGACGAGAAATTTGAAGCACCTAATGTCATTAACAAAAAACCGGCAAATGCCATGATGGCACGTTATCAGACAGATGCAGATGTAGAGAAGGCTTTTGCAGAATTAAATACATACTGGGAGAACCTCTTATCCAAATACGTAGTAGAATCCTCCAATGACAAGGTCAACCGTATGGTCAATATCTGGAACCAGTATCAGTGTATGGTAACCTTCAACATGAGCCGTTCTGCTTCCTACTATGAATCCGGTATCGGCCGTGGTATGGGCTTCCGTGATTCCTGTCAGGATTTACTGGGCTTCGTGCATCTGATTCCAGACCGTGCAAGAGAACGTATCATTGATATCGCTTCTACACAGTTCCAGGATGGCAGTGCTTATCATCAGTATCAGCCACTTACCAAGAAGGGCAACTCCGATATCGGAAGCGGATTCAATGATGATCCGTTATGGCTGATTGCAGGTACAAGCGCTTATGTACGTGAGACCGGCGATCTGTCCATCTTAAAGGAAATGGTGCCTTTTGATAATGATATGAGTGTTGCAACTCCTCTGATGGATCACTTAAAGCGTTCCTTTGATTATACAGTAAACCACAAGGGACCTCACAATCTGCCACTGATCGGTCGTGCAGACTGGAATGACTGTCTGAACCTGAACTGCTTCTCTGAGCATCCGGGCGAATCCTTCCAGACCTTTGGTCCAAGTGAAGGACCTGTTGCAGAATCCGTTTTCATCGGTGGAATGTTCGTAAAATACGGTGAAGAATATGCACAACTGGCAGAGCTTCTGGGTGATACAGCAGAAGCTGCAAGAGCACGTAAAGAAGTAATGCTTATGAACGAAGCTGTCATGAAAGATGGCTGGGATGGTGAATGGTTCGTAAGAGCTTATGATGCTTACAGCCACAAGGTAGGTTCTAAGGAATGTGAAGAAGGTCAGATCTACATTGAGCCACAGGGCTTCTGCGTTCTGGCTGGAATTGGTGTAAAGGAAGGTCTTGCACAGAAGGCTCTGGATTCTGTAAAAGAAAGACTGGATACCAAATATGGTGTTATGATCCTGCAGCCTGCTTATACAAGATATCACCTCGAACTTGGTGAAATCTCCTCCTATCCACCCGGATATAAGGAAAATGCAGGTATCTTCTGCCACAACAATCCATGGATCTCTATCGCTGAGACTGTCATCGGACGTGGTAACAGAGCCTTTGAAGTATATCAGAAGACCTGTCCTGCTTATGTAGAAGATATCAGTGAGATTCACAGAACAGAGCCATATGTATATTCCCAGATGGTAGCCGGTCGTGATGCCAAATATCATGGTGAGGCTAAGAACAGCTGGCTGACAGGTACTGCGGCATGGACATTTGTAAATGTTTCCCAGTATATTCTTGGTGTATATCCTACACATCACGGTCTGAGCATCAATCCTTGTATTCCTGAAGGATTCGGTGATTTCAAGCTCACCAGAAAATACCGTGATGTGAACTATCATATCACCGTAAAGAATCCTGAGAATGTACAAAAGGGTGTCGCATCTATGACTGTAGACGGCAAGGCTGTAGAAGGACATATCATTCCTTATGAAGCCGGCAAGACTGATGTAAATGTAGAAGTTATAATGGGGTAATGTAATAAAAAAGCTTCCTGTTGAATGCATATAAGCATTCACAGGAAGCTTTTTACATGATTCTGAATAGTTACAACCTGTTTAATGTTCGCACTTCCAGAAGTATGCAGAATATGGTGGAAGCTTACTTCCCCCTCCAAAGTCATGCGGTTCCCCGGTAATCAGATCTATGGCTGTGCCGCAGCCTGCATCAAAGTGCGCTGTATATTCGTTCTCATCTGCGTTGATGGCAACAAGCACTCTCTCCTCATCTGTCTTTCGTTCAAAGATACACTGTCTGTTGGTCAGTACACCGGAACGGAAATCGCCATATTGCAGGGCATTGCTTGACTTCTTCGCCTCGGCAAGCTTAGAAATCCACTCTGATAAATCATTCCATACAGGTGCATCGAAGCAGGCTCTCAATGCAGGATCCCCTTCTGACTTCTGTGCCTTCGCCCCCCACTCACTGCCATAGTATACACAGGGAATACCCGGCATGCCAAAGCACATTGCATAGATCAGTGGCAGATGCTTCTCATTGGTCAATATGCTCGCTACTCTGGTCACATCATGGTTATCTACAAAGGACAACAGGTGCTTGCCCCTGTACAGTGTCCAGTTCTCCGGTCCGAACTGTCTGAGCAGAGAATGTACGATTTCAAACAGGTTCATGGAATTAAAGCTGCTGTACAAGCCCTTATAGCATTCATAATTGGTAGCTGAATGCAGCATATCGTCGCCCACAAGTCTCTTATAATCACCATGCAGCATCTCGCCTACCAGGAAGAAATCCTGTTTCCTGCTGTCACAGAAGCTGCGCAGCCGTCTGCAGAACTCCGGTGAAAGACAATATGCCACATCCAGTCTCAGACCATCAATATCAAATTCATTAATCCACTGTGCCACACTCTCCAGAATATGAACCACTGCTTCTTCATTTCCAAGATTCAGCTTTACCAGATCATAATTGCCTTCCCAGCCTTCATACCATAATCCATCATGATATGGGGAATCCCCCTGAAAATTCAACATGAACCAGTTGCGATACTGTGAATTCTCCCTATTCTTTAATACATCCTGAAAAGCCCAGAATCCTCGTCCTACATGGTTAAATACACCGTCCAGTATCACTCTGATGCCGTTCTCATGTAATCTGGCAATGACCTCTTTCAAATCCTCATTGGTTCCCAGTCTCTTATCTACCATTCTGTAGTCCCTGGTGTTATATCCATGTGTATCGGATTCAAATACCGGTGAGAAATATACTGCATTCACGCCCAGCTTCTTCATATGTGGAATCCAGTCCACTACTTTCAGAATCCTGTGTGTCAGTACTCCATCATTTTCAAATGGTGCTCCACAGAATCCTAAAGGATATATCTGATAAAATACACTTTCATATGCCCACATCTCTTACTCCCGCCTTTCTTCATTCTTAGTAACGTGTACACTATAAGTATATCATTTTCTGTCGTTTTTTAAAGTTTTCTGTTAATTTATTTTGTGAAATGCCATGAAAAATCTCTCCTTTTTCATATCATATTTTCATCGTAAATGATTCCTTTTTTCCACATTTATATGATGTTCGTCGTGACAAACAGCCTTAAAAGGTTGAGAAAACCACAATTTCCACAAAGTTATCCACACCCTTGTTATTTAATTGAAAATGCACATTTTAAGTTGCGAAGCTATGAATAACGTGCGTTTTTTTATTGTTTTACTGTTTTTTTACGTTTTATCAATGTCAGTCATATTCTATTTTTACACATTTATAACCAGTCATTCCAGAACTTTTCCACTCTTCTTGAGACTTCATCCACATTAACGATTTCATACTGGCTCCATTCTCTTGGAAACATCCTTCTATACTGATATGTCATAAAACGCTCATCCAGAAGAACAACAACTCCCACATCCTCTGCGGTACGAATCACCCGCCCCGCGGACTGCAAAACCTTATTCATGCCAGGATAACGGTATGCATAATCAAAACCATTGTCTCCCAGTTCGTCAAAGTATTCTTTCAGCAGTTCTCTTTCACAGCATACCTGTGGCAATCCGGTTCCGACAATCAACGCCCCGATAAGGCTGTCATTTTTCAGGTCAATTCCTTCTGAGAAAATTCCTCCCATAACACAGAAGCCTATCAGAATCTTATCTTCTTCCTCTTCTATCTCAAAGGCTATCTCCGTATTCAGGTCACATCCTTCATTGCCTGTGAAGCGTTTCAGGAAATCCTCTCTCATTGATTCGCTCATATATTCTTCCTGAAGAATACATTCCATACATTCCTCATTGTAATAGTATTCCATAAAGCAGTCATATACTTCTTCCAGAAATGCATGGGAAGGAAAAAACACCATATAATTGCCATATCGCTGCTGTACCACTTCATAAATATATCTGGCGATTCTCTGATATTCTTCATCACTTCGTCTCACATATTTACTGGTCACATCATTTGCCAGAATCAGCTTCTTCTTTTCTTCCTGAAAGGTGGACTGTGCATAGACTTCATAATCCTGCTCTTCCCCACCCAGAAGCTTCTTATAATATTGTATGGGCAGAAATGTTGCAGAGAACAGAATCGTGCTGCGTCCTCTGTACATACAGTTCTTGAGATTATTCGCCGGATTCACGCAGAAGAGCTTGAGCATAAACTCCCCCTCCTGCATCTGTTGGCTGTACACCACATAATTATCGTCCATAATCTCATACATATTCAGGAAATGAGCAATATCAAAATAAAAATCCAGAAGCTCACTGCGCTCCGGCATACTGTCATGTTCCTCCAGAAATTCATCCATGGTGGCATAGGCTCTGGTCAATGCCATAACAAAAGGCGCAATCATGTCTTCCCTTCTGTAATTCACACATTCCCGCTTCATAGCCAGAAGCTCCTTATTGCATTTCTCCAGCTGCCTCTCCAACTTGGGACTTTCCTTCTTGACTAATTTCTTCATTTTGAGAAAATCTTCCTTGAAAAGGGCTGCACTGTACATCTCTCTGCCTCTCTCCAGCAGATTGTGCGCCTCATCAATCAGGAATATATAATCTTTGCTTCCAAGTCCTTCTGCAAAAAAACGTTTGAGATACACATTCGGGTCAAATACGTAGTTATAGTCACATATGATGGCATCCGCATACATGCTCATATCCAGACTCATTTCAAAGGGGCATACCTGATGCTTTCTTGCACATTCCAGAATAATATCTCTTGAAAACATGTTCTCTGACTGAAGCAGTTCATACATTGCATCATTGATTCTGTCAAAATGCCCTTTGGCATAAGGGCAGTAATCCGGGTTACACTCTGTTTCTTCCATGGGACATATTTTGTCTTTTGCCGTAATGACCAGTACTTTCATTGCAAGACCATGCTCTGCCAGCAGTTTGAAGCAGTCCTGTGCCACGGTTCTTGTGATCGTTTTGGCTGTCAGGTAAAATATCTTCTCAGCCATGCCCTCTCCTATGGCTTTTACCGATGGGAATACCGTAGATATCGTCTTACCTACCCCCGTAGGCGCTTCCAGAAAGAGCTTGCGTCTATGGTAAATAGTCTGGTATACATAAGTTACCAGTTCTTTCTGTCCTTCTCTATAAGAAAATGGAAAAGACATCTGTTTGATAGACTCTGTTCTCTTCCTGTTCCATGCAAACTGAAAATCTGTCCATTTCTTGTATTCAAGCAGTAACTGTGTGAACCATTCGGATAATTCGTCAAAAGTATAGGATTCATGGAAATATTTAATCTCTTCTGTCTCCATATTACAATAAGTCATACGAACACCTGTTGTAGATATCCCATTCTGGCTTGCATAGATATAGGCATAGCATTTTGCCTGTGCAAGATGAACTCCTACAGGCTTGTTGATTCTCTTCAAATCTCGGTATGTACCCTTGATCTCATCTATCACGACCTCATCCATGACACTGTTCATATCCGTGGGCAATCCGGCACTTTCCTCGATTAATACCTCTGAATCCTGTGCTTCTGCCCGCTGATTCCAGAGCGTATCTATGATTCCATCTGCCCTGCCTTCAATCACCACATCATACTCCTGTGTCTTCCAGACGTGGCGAAGCATGACTTCTGCATGATAATCACTGCCCATTCTGCGCTGGATCATCCTGTGTATGCGTCCGCCCTCCTGCATGGCTGTATCGGAGCCGCCAGTTCTTCTGTTATCAATATTACCCTCTCTGAGAATAAATTCTACCAGCTGTCTTACTGATACTCTGATCTCCATACGGCTCCTCCTTTTTATTCTTATGTACTCTCCAGGTCTTCCTCATTATGCAAAAACTCCCCGTCACTGCTTATAGTACTATAACAGTAACAGGGAGTCAAATATGCTCATCAACAGAAATACTTATGCTATGCAAAGTGTGTTTACATAACTTTCAAATTCATGGTTATCACCAGCGTACTTTACTGTAAGCGTAGAATTAAAATCCAGACCCATAACGCCTAAAATGGATTTTGCATCAATAATAAAGTGATTATAGAAAATATCAATATCAAAATCACACTGAGATGCCTTGTTCACAAAGTCCTTTACTTCTTCCGGTGTCATTTTAATTTTACGTTCTTTCATGTCCTTATACCTATACCTTTCTGGCATCTATCATCCACAGACGATAGAGCACACAACCGTTTCTTTACCTTATGCGGTAAACATCCACATGTCAATGCATGGGATCATTATTTCTTATTTGAATATTTCTTATTCACGTGCTTATTATACACGAAACTGACATGATGTAAATACATATTGGAAACTTTCGTGAATTATGTCGTTTCCATGTTCCTATTTAAGTACAATCTGGAATATTTCTTGTCAAATTATCCATTAAATCCGGTTAAAAACTGTCGCAATTTTATATTTTTAACTTAAATTTGTAATTTTCATTATACATTTTAATTTTTTATCACCTAAACTCCACCATATATGGTCGAAACCACTTAGGAAGCATGTTCATCTGTAGCCCCGGATTCTTTCTCTCCTGTATGGCAACACTCTGACAGAAACACGTAAACAACTCCCTGTAAATTGTCTCATTCTGTGAGAAATGCAGCATACTCGTATCAAAATTCTGATACGTGACAAGATACCAGTCATGAAATTGTGGATGAAGCCCAAATATACCTCTGTTCTCATCATAGATGATAAAATTGTCCGCAGGCAGACGGTCGGCAAAATGTGGAATCAAAAATGTAAGAATATCGCTTTTTGGTGCGATTCTTGCATACAAAATCCCATTCTCCAGTTCTTCAAATCTTAGAAATTCTCTCCAATGGTTCAATTCTCTGGATGTCCGCCTATAATAGGAAAATGTTCTGTTCACTGCCTCTACATGAAGCCGTTCCAGAATTCTCCTATCATGAGTCCGCAACCCCAAAACGATCGTATGGTATACAGCATCTGCTTTCTCTTCCCCTTTTGAAACCATTGCCAGACACAGATCATAAAAGCCACTTTCCCCGAATTCTTTTTTCAATGTCCTGATGACTTTCTCTGCCTTGCCTCTGTCAGTCTCAATATGCTGATAGTAACAGGACAATCTCTGTATATACGGTTCCTCTGTCAGAAGATGGATTCTGTCGTGGCTGTCTATCTGTTCTTCTTTCTTAATCTGATATGCCTCATAGATTCCACTCAATATCCCGTCTATACTGTCTTCGCAGATCAGTGCATATTCATATTCTTCCATTATTTCTGATAACCATCCCTTTCCATAACCTGCATACTATTTGCAAAACTGATTTTGTTCATACTGCCTTATCCCTGTTATCACCTTGTTGCAGCATTCTGACATTCTCCGTACTGTCATCCAGCAGCGATAACTGCTTATAGGTTATCCCACTCTGATCAAAAGGCAGCTTCTCATGTATGGAAAGAAGATTTCTGGTAATATAATCTTCCTCCAGTTTGGTAGGATACATCATTTTGCCACTACAGGTAATAAAATACAGCGCTCTCTTTAATACAACACCCATCTTCTTGAGATCCTCGAAGCCAAGTCTGGCGGTCTTTCTTGCACCGCATATCCTTCTGGCACTGTTGACACCAATACCCGGCACTCGAAGAAGCGTATGATAATCAGCCCTGTTGATTTCCACCGGGAACTGTTCCAGATGCTGTAATGCCCAGTCACACTTGGGGTCAAGCAGAATGTTGAAATTAGGTCTTTTCTCATTCAACAGTTCTTCCGCTCTGAACTGGTAGAACCGCATCAACCAGTCTGCCTGATATAACCTGTGTTCCCGAAGAAGTGGCGTTCCCGTATGAAGTGCCGGCAACTCCTTATCTTCATTGATACTGACATAAGCAGAATAGAACACCCTCTTTAGCTCAAAATTATCATACAGTCCCTGCGCTACTGCCATGATCTGATAATCGCTCTCCGGTGTGGCTCCCACGATCATCTGCGTAGACTGCCCTGCGGGTACAAAATCAGGCGCATGACGGTATATTGCCACTTCATTTCTCCCCTGCCGGATTCCCTGTTGGATCTGGCGCATCGGTGTCAGAATGTTCTTGCGATGTTTGTTTGGTGCAAGCTTTTTAAGACCGTCTGCTGTAGGTAATTCCAGGTTCACGCTCATTCTGTCTGTAAGATACCCTGTCTTCTGTATCAGAATAGGATCCGCTCCTGGTATGCCTTTTACATGAATATATCCGCGAAAATGATAAACATTGCGAAGCTTATAAACCACCTGCCATATCATTTCCATCGTCTGATTGGGAGTACCTATAATGCCGGAACTCAGGAATAAACCTTCTATATAATTACGGCGGTAGAAATTCATCGTCAGTTCACAGACCTCGTCCGGCGTGAATGTGGCTCTGGGTACATCATTACTGCGGCGGTTAAGACAGTACTTGCAGTCATAGATACATTCATTGGACAGTAGAATCTTCAATAGTGAGATACATCTTCCATCTGCTGCAAAGCTGTGGCAGATTCCTGCAGATATGCAGTTTCCCATATCCCTGCCATTGCCCTTACGACTCACTCCTGAGCTACTACAAGATACATCATATTTAGCTGCATCACTTAATATCTTCAGTTTATCCATTATGGTCTGACTACTGGGAGTAAACATTTCTACTGAGACATCATATTTATAATTTTTCTGCATTTCTTCCTCTTTTTATTTCTAATTTAAAATTAGAACTTGCGTTCCGAATATTTGTTTGTTATACTATACCATACATATGTTCTGAATGCAATACTCCTTTTTATTTTTATCCGAATAGAAAAAGACAATAAATGTCTTAAAATGTACGACTTTTTGACTTCCTAATTGTCATTTTTTTTACTATAATAGATATACGTTTGCAAACAATTCAAGAAAGGTAAGGGGTTACTTTTATGACTGCATTTGAGTGGTTCTATTCTTTTCTCAGGAAACATAACCGTAAGATGTTCTTCGGTCTTGTCCTGGTCACGATCATCTCCATACTGGCTATCGTAAAGCCTATCGTATCCGGTGCCATTGTAGATGACGTTATCACTGCCGGGCAATATGATCTTCTGCCCTGGCTGATTGCATTGCTGATCCTGATTACGATCATTCGTGGTGTACTCCGTTACTGGTCACAGGTCATCTTCGAGACCTGTTCGCAGGATGTCCTTTATTCCATGCGCGATACTGTATACCGCAAGCTTCTCCAGGAAGACTTCGCTTTCTATAATAAGAAGCGTACCGGTGATCTTCTGAGCCGTCAGACAGGTGATATGGATGCAATCCGACATTTCGTAGCATTTGTTATTTATCAGGTCTATGAAAATGTATTTCTGTTTTTCTTCGCTCTGATCATGATCTTCACGGTAAGCTGGCAGCTGGCTCTGTGCATGTGCATCATCCTGCCTTTTGCCGCAGTCGTAACATTCAGTCAGACAAAGGAAGGACGTCCACGATTCCAGCATATTCGTGAACAGTTCTCCTCCCTGAATACCTTTGTTCAGGAAAATGTCAGTGGTAACCGAGTGGTGAAGGCTTTCTCCAAGGAAGATTACGAGATTCAGAAATTTAATAAAGAAAATGATGCTTACCGCGATGCAGAGCTTGCAGCAGCTGAAATCTGGACAAAATATGTTCCTCTTTTTGAATTTCTGTCCAATATGCTGACCGTTATCCTTATGCTGGTGGGAAGTATCATGGTTATCCGCGGCAGCATGACCCTGGGTAATTACGTTACGATCAATGGTTATCTGTGGATGCTGATGAATCCTCTGCGTCAGATAGGCTGGCGTATCAATGATATTCAGCGTTTTACCACTTCTGTTGAGAAGATATATGCTACATACAGCGAAGAACCTGATGTAAAACGACCAGTCAGCGGCATTGGGAAGAAGCGTCTCAACGGAGATGTAGAATTTCGAAATGTCTCCTACAGTGCAGATGATGAGGATATCATCCATAATGTAAGCTTCCATATTAAGAGTGGTCAGACTGTAGGTATTCTTGGTTCTACCGGCTCTGGCAAATCCACGATCATGAATCTGCTTTGCCGTTTCTATGATGTTACAGATGGTGAAGTTCTGGTGGATGGCATCAATGTAAAAGACCTGGATCTCTACAATCTCAGAGCCAATATCGGTATGGCAATGCAGGATGTATTCCTTTTCTCAGACACCGTAGAGGGTAATATAGCCTACAGCCGCCCTGACTGTCCTTTTGAAGAAGTACAGAAGGCTGCCATTATGGCCGATGCGGATGCGTTCATTCAGGCAATGCCGGATGGCTATGATACTATTGTAGGAGAAAGAGGTGTGGGACTTTCCGGTGGGCAGAAACAGAGGATTTCTCTGGCAAGAGCACTGTTAAAGGAACCGTCTATTCTGATTCTGGATGATACCACATCCGCTGTCGATATGGAGACTGAGAGCTACATCCAGAAGCAGTTAAGCTCTATTGACCATCAATGTACGATTTTCGTAGTCGCATACAGAATCTCTTCTATCAAGGATTCTGATGTTATCCTTGTCCTGAATAATGGTCATATCGTAGAACAGGGAACACATGACGAATTACTGGCAAAGAATGGCTACTATGCAACTGTATTCCGCCATCAGTATGGAGAATACGAACAATATACCAAGCAGGAATCAGGAAAGGAGGAATATCATGGCACGAAATAAATATGACATTGACGAAGTGATGGAAGATAAATTTGACATCAATCAGTTAAAAAGGCTTTTTACCTATGTGCGCCCTTATAAAGGGCAACTGGCACTTGCCTTATTCCTGATGCTTTCCTCTTCAGCACTGACTATGCTCTTTCCTACTTTCATCATGAAAATCATGGATGAATACATACCAGCCGGAAACATTCATGCCATTGTACAGATCACTATCATAACAGTTGTTATTATTCTGTATTCCTGCATCTGCATCCGCTGGAAGATACGAATTACCAGCCGCATTGGACAGGAGATTGTCCACCAGCTCAGAAGTGATATCTTCTGCCATTTGCAGGAGCTGCCTTTCTCATACTACGATGAAAGACCTCATGGCAAAATCCAGGTCAGAGTGGTAAATTATGTAAACAGTCTGAGTGATCTATTGTCAAATGGTATCATCAATACGATTACAGATATGTGCAACCTGATTTTTATTCTGATTTTTATGCTGACACTTCATGTAAGACTGACCTTGATTTGTCTGTGTGGTCTTCCCATTCTTGCTGCAGTCATTATTGCTGTGAAGAAGAAACAGCGCAGTGCCTGGCAGATACAGAGTAATAAGCAGTCCAACCTGACAGCATATATTGCAGAAAGTATCAATGGTATCCGTGTCACCCAATCCTTTGTCCGTGAAAATGAGAATACTTCTATCTTCAACAGGTTAAGCGGCAATTATCGTGATGCCTGGATGCGTGCAGTCAAATACAACTTCCTGATGTGGCCTTGTATAGATTCCATCTCTACAGTAACAACTGCTATTATATATGTAGTCGGTATCAGCTGGATATCAGGAGAACTATATGGAGTTACAGTAGGTGTACTGATTGCCTTCTCCTCCTATATCTCCAGATTCTGGGAACCTATTAATACACTGGCTTCTTTCTATAATTCCCTGCTGACTGCCATTGCTTATCTGGAGAGAATCTTTGAAACAATTGATGAACCGGTCAATGTCAAGGATGCCCCTGATGCAGTTCCAATGCCACCAATCAAGGGGGAAGTGCGCTTCCAGAATGTATGCTTCAGCTATGAAGACGGTGTACAGATTCTGAACAATGTGAACTTTACTGCCAAGCCTGGTGATACCTATGCTATTGTAGGACCTACAGGCGCCGGTAAATCCACAATTGTAAATCTGATCAGCCGATTCTATAATGTTGACTCCGGTACAATTACCATTGATGGCACGGATATCTCAAAGGTAACTCTCTCCTCCCTGCGTAAGCAGATGGGGATTATGATGCAGGACAGCTTTATTTTCTCCGGCACTATAATGGATAACATCCGTTATGGTAATCTGAATGCTACTGATGAGGAAGTCATTGCCGCTGCCAAGACAGTATGTGCACATGATTTCATTATGGATATGGAAGACGGTTATCAGACGCAGGTCAATGAACGGGGCAGCCGCCTCTCTGCAGGTCAGAGACAGCTTATCAGCTTCGCAAGAGCCCTGTTGGAGAACCCGGCTATCCTGATACTGGATGAAGCCACTTCCAGTATTGATACAGAAACTGAGATTTTATTACAGAAGGGCTTGAATAAACTACTGGAAGGACGTACTTCCTTTATCATTGCCCACAGATTATCTACGATTAAAAATGCCAACTGCATTATGTATGTAGACAAGGGAAATATCCTTGAAAAGGGTACTCACGAAGAACTCCTTGCAAAACATGGAGAATATTATAAATTATTCATGTCCCAGTATGATTTCCTGAATCAGAATTAATTTAAGCTAACATAAAAACCATGGTCATTCAGACAGTTGAATGACCATGGTTTTTTATCACCTGTTTATGTTTTTTATACGAACTGATTTCTCTCTGCATCATAATGATAATCAATAGATGAAAGCTTCTCTATAATCTCTTTCTCGTCTGCATCTAGATCCTCACACAGTGCATCCAGGCTGCTATAGAAGTCACGCAGCTTCAGATTCACAAAGCTTAATAACATTACCGGGTCTTTTGGTATCATCTTCCTCTTCCTCCTGTTAATTGCTAAGTCCTACTATAATTAATTCTACACTCATAAGATCACTCATTCTACCGGTTTTTACATCTTCATCCGCCTGTACACATTCACTGACGGCTTCCATCAGCTGTTCCTGTTTAAAACGCATAGCCTGTGGAATATATTTCTTTTTCAGGAAATAGGCATTCAATCCAGTCTTCTGGGCTATGGTATTATCGTCATACCCTTTCGCTTTCATTTCCCTTACCTGCAACAGAATGTTGAACTGTCTGGCTATTAGCGCAAGTATCTTGAGTGGAGCTTCTTTTAATGCTAATAAGTCATAATACAAATCCAGTGCCTGTTTCTGTTTCTTATCTGCCACTGCTTCCACCATATCAAATATCTTATTCTGCACTCTTACAGTGCACAGTTCTTCCACATCCTTTGCCGTAATGCCTTCTTCTTCATATTTGTAGCATATCAATTTCTCGACTTCATGGCGGATATTCTCCATATCTGTACCAGTCCTGTCCAACAGAAGATTCAGTGCATCCGGGGTAATCAACTTATTTTCCTTCTTGAGCAGTCCCATAATCCACTTCTTCAAGGTATTCTCATCCTGTACATCACAGACTGCCGCATAACCATTAGACGACACTGCTTTAAAGAGCTTGCTTCGCTTATCTACCTCTTCTTCAACAAATATCATATAAGTAGTTTCAGGAATATGTTTGAGAAAATCAACCATTTTCTCATTTCCCGTCTTCATCCAGCCGCTGTTTTCAATTACGATCACTCTGCGCTCTGCAAAAAAGGGCATAGTCCCTGCCATGTCTACAACTTCATTCACATTGATGTCTTTTCCTGCATAGATGCTGCAGTTCATGGTATCATCCGGCGACACCAGTGCGCATTTCAGTTTATCACGATACTGCTTACGCAGATATGCTTCTTCTCCATACAACAGGTATACATGGACAAATGTTCCCTCTTTGATATCCTGTATGATTCTCTTCATCGCTTCACCATGCCTCCTGTTAAAGTTTCACTATTCTGCCAGCAATACCATCTTATCATAGTTACCCGTCTTTTGCCATATATCTCCGATTTTCATTTTGGAAGTGCCATTATGTGTTCTTTCAGTTTTAACCGCTTACCCGAAACAGTCAGCATAACAGCCCCGCTTTCATCTGTTCTGTAGACTATCGTTCCAACCTGCCACAACCGCTCCAGCACTTCCGTATGGGGATGTCCATAACTGTTATTCTCCCCACAGGAGATTACTGCTATATCAGGTTGCAGCTGATTCAGCAAAAGCTCAGAATTAGAGTATCGTGAACCATGATGCGCCACCTTATAGTAATGACATTTCCAGTCCGATGGTAACGACCTTGCCACTGCCATCTCCCCATCTTCTGTCACATCCCCGGTAAACAGCGCATGGAATCCGCCATATTCCAGCTTCATTACCAGCGAATACCCATTACGGTCCTGTGCCTGATATTCTGCCTCGGGATGCAGGATCTGTAATCTCATTTTTCCCGCTTCCATATAGTCGCCACTTTTTACATGACGCAGGGGGACTTTCTTCTCTTTACACAATTCCCTCAGCGCTTCATATTTCTCATCCTTCTTTGCCGCCTGTGCAATGACGACCTGTTCTATCCGGATTCCCTGCGGGTTCTCCAACAGCTCCCTCACACCAGATATATGGTCTTCGTCCAGATGTGTCAGAAATACAGCATCTAATCTATCTGTACCCGTATATTTCAGAAATGGGACCAGGGTGTACCGGGCAAGCTTACTCTCCGAAGTGGAACCACCGTCAATCAGATAATGTTCTCCCTTATCCGTCTCCAGCCAGATGCCATCCCCCTGTCCTACATCCATCACGGTTATTTCCAGCTTCCCATAGGTTCTATGCGTCAGCATTATAACCGCTGCAAGAATCCAGGTCATTTTTAACCAGTATGGCATGAGCAGTGTTCTCTCTTTCTTCAGATACTGGTGAATCACATACAGCAATATCATAATAATATAAAAAAACACAATTCTCCACACGGCTGGTCTTCCCACAATCCAGGTCGAGCCGGGTAACTTCAACGATCCTTCACACAGCAGATCAAATCCCTGCAATATCAAATGGCAGCCCTGCGCCGCCAGATAGGCGGTTCCACGCATGACCCCCCAGGAGAAAGCACCGAAGCTTATACAAACCAGCCCCAAAATCATGACTATTCCCATTGCAGGAATAATCAACAGATTCAGCAGAAATGAATAGATTGGGAACTCATAATAAAACCACAGCATGATAGGAAAATGTACTGTAAAAACAGCAAATCCACCTGCTAACCCCTCACGTATCTTTGTTAATCTCTTATATATCCATGCTTTATCTCCCATTCCTTTAAATGACATCTGTGTCATGTCTGTTTTTATCACATCCAGCATACAGCCGATTCCAAGAATTGCCCCAAAAGACAGGAGAAATCCTGCATGATACAGGTATAATGGCTGTTCCAGCAATACGCCTGCTGCCGCAAGTGCCAAAGCTGTCAGCATATCATAAGTTCTATGCAGAAGCTGCGCCCCCATCTTTAATGCAAACATGAAGATGGCACGATATGCAGAAGTACTCATTCCAACCATATCTCCATACAACTGCATCAGAATGATTGCAACGACTGAACACAGCCAGCCCGGTATCCGCAATCTTCGCAAGGCTTCATACAATCCCATGCCAAGAATCGTAATATGTACCCCTGATATAGCCAGCACATGTGCAATCCCACTTTTCTGATAGAGCTGCTTCTTTTCGGTATCCAGCTCCTGCTTATTCCCCAGCAGAACTGCCTTCATAACGGCTGCATCCTGTCCTTCCATGCACTGTTCCAATATTCTCTCCAATTGTCTGCGCAGACGATAAAGAGACTCCCGATAGAAGCTGTATTGCCCGCTTTGTGTCAAGAGTCTCCCATTTTTCATCTGATAGTATACCCTCTGCACTCTATAGTATTCTCTCTGGTCAAAGCCGCCTGGATTTCTGCTCTGTCTGAAATTCATTGCTTTCCCCTGGACTGTTACCACACTGCCAAGCTTCGGTTCTGTTACATCTGACATGTAACACAGAAATCCCTCTTTGTCCTTGTCCCCAAGATATAGAATCAGATTACCATCTTTATATTCCTTTGCCGTAACAATGCCCTGTCTGGTCACAACCTGTCCTTCCTGTTCCTCAGATAAGGCATGCTCCTGCATCGGCTGTATGTGAAGCATTATAAAAACAGCGGCCACAAATGCCATACATACTAAGCATAGTGGTCTTCTCATTTATTCTTCCTTTTCTATTATTATGACTTTTGCATGATACCAACGGATTGTTCCGCACTACGTGGTATCATTGTAATAATTGCAGATTTCTTTCAAAGATTGTAGTCAGATTATATTTATCACGGAACTTTACATCCTTCTTACCATCTATGGATATCTGCACTTTATTGATATTACTTAATTCTACCAGTGAATTAGTGATCGAATATATCGTAACATCACTGGTTACCTGATTTACAGGCGTCAGGAATGCACTGTCCAGGTTGACATAACATATTCCATCTTTTACCGTCACACCAAGAAGCTTCGTGTCCGGATTAATTGTCGGATAGGATTCATCATTGGCAGGTCCTGCAATCAGCTGTTCCACAACAAGCTTCTCCATGGAAATATTGGACACATCAATGTTATGCACCAGCTCCCTGTTAATTGGAATCAGCCCATCTCCGGTCTCATTGGCAAAATACAGGCGAATCGTTACCTTTTCATAGGAATTCATCTGCTCGCCCTCGTTATCAACGAACATATCTGCTGTCATGATTCCAAGCGGATTGCCCGCCATATCCATAAGCGGCTCTCCGGCTATTGTAATCATCACATACCCAACATCCGGTATCTGTGTGAGACTGCGCACCACCGCTGCTCTGGTCAAAACTTCTGTCGTTTTGGACAATTCTTTGTATTTTTCTCCTAAGGAGACTGTAACCTGCCCTCCATCCAGTGAATAATTGATGATATTAATTCCACCGGACAGAGTCGCCTTTAACTCTTTATTCTCAGGAACCGAGCACAATAAAGTCAGAACCTCAACTATCATTTCCTTGGTTGTGGTTCCTTCCAGATAATGCTGTTCTGTTACAATCTTAGTCTCACTCTTGTTCAGGTAAGATATCTCTACCGGAGTGCCTTCCTGCTCTTTCTTCGCACACCCACCCAAACATATGATACATACCGCCATGATAAGCAGCCATATCATATTCTTTCTTGTATTCATACGCTCTGTGCCTTTCCTGTTTTATACGGGAGCAATGTAGGATAATGGAAGCTTCACTGTAAAAGTAGTCCCTACACCTTCCTCACTGGTTACGTTTACAGAACCTCTATGCATGAGAATAGCACTCCTGGTAATAGCAAGTCCCAGTCCAGTTCCTCCTATTTCACGGGAATGTGATTTATCTACCCTGTAAAAGCGCTCATAAATATGCTCTATGGATTCCTGTGGAATGCCGATTCCCGAATCTGACACCTCTACGGTAAAGTATTGATGATCTGCATCCAGAATAACCTTCACCCATCCACCATCTACGTTGTATTTGATTGCATTTTCCACAAGATTGGATAATGCCAAGGTAAGCTTCACCTCATCCACCTCTGCATTGACCTTGCGTCTACTCTCAAATACAAGCTTCACATTCGCCCTAGCTGCAATAGGTCCCAGCCGCTTCAGCAACAATTCCAGTAAAGCATTGATATCCATAGGCTCTACATTCATATCTGCTGAAGTCCTGGTCATCTTCACCAGTGCCAGAAGATCCGTAATGATCTTATTCTCACGGTCTATCTCATCCGCAATATCCGTCATAAATTCACGATACAGCTCTGCGGGTACATCCTCCTGTGCAAGCAGGGAATCCGCCAGCACCTTCATGGATGCCAGAGGAGTCTTTAGCTCATGGGACACATTGGAAACGAATTCCTGTCTGGAATCATCCAGTACCTTCATTCTTCCAAGCATCTGATTAAAAGCGTCACCAATATGCTCTGTCTCGATATATTCTGTTACATGGATCTCTTCATCCGTAAATCCGTTCTTTACCTCATTGATAGATTCTGTGATTTTTTCAAATGGTTTCAGTACATATCTGCTCAGGAAAAAGGCAATGCCAAACATCAATACCACTACCAGAATCTCTATAATATATGCCCGGCTCTGAAGATACTCATAGCTGGTAACAATTGAATCTGTTGACACACTCGTAATCATAATACCCGTTATTTTAGATGTATTATTACTTAATACATTACTTTTTACCGGACTTGTACCGGATTGCTTCTCTTCAATAGGGACTACGATCTCAATGTAGTTATTGCCCGCCATATGAGAAGAACTGCCTTCTCCTTTGAAGCAGCGGATAATATCTTCACTGATCAGCAGCTTCCCTTCACTGATTCCGTAAGTATCTTTTATGATCTTGAAATTACCATCTACAATTAGCACGCGTCCGTCATATAGATTAGACAACTGCGCCAGCTCTGCATTCACTACTTCATTACTGCTGTCCAACAGGTAATTATAAGTCAGCAGATGATCCGCAATGATCTTAACCTGCGTCTGTACTTCATTCACTCTGGTATTGACGGCATTTGCCATATATCGTTCCCGTATTCCCAGATACATGATAATTCCTGGAATGCTGCCCGCAATAAGAATGATTAGAAAGATTCTGAATCGCAGACTCCTGAATACTTTATTTTCTCTGATTTTGTTCCAAATCTTCGACACTTGTATATCCATGCCTTTCTTCGAGCCCTATGAATTCTCGTAACTATTCAGAATAGTTACTTTAATTTTTGTAGTAATAGCCGATGCCCCACTTCGTATGTACATACTTTGGTTCACTTGGATTGGCTTCAATCTTCTCACGCAATCTTCTGATATGCACATCCACTGTACGTACATCCCCCGGATAATCTGCTCCCCATACGAGCTTCAACAGATTCTCTCTGCTGTATACCTTATTGGGGTTCAGTACAAGAAGCTCCAGAACGTCAAATTCCTTCGTAGTCAGATTGATCTCTTTACCACAGATATAGAGTCTCTTACCCTCACAGTCAAGCTTCAGATCTCCTGTCTCTACCACCTGCTGCTGTTCTTTCTTCGTATGCTCTGACTTACCGGAAGTTCTGCGCATGATTGCCTTGATACGTGCCTTTACCTCCAGAATATTAAAAGGCTTCGTAATATAGTCATCTGCACCATATTCCAGACCCAGAATCTTATCCATATCATCGCCTTTTGCTGTCAGCATGACAATAGGCACATCCGAGAACTCTCTTACCTGCTGACATACTTCCAATCCTGTTAATTTGGGAAGCATGATATCCAGCAGGATTAAATCATACTTGTTATTTTTTATTTTATCCAGTGCCTCTTCTCCATCATAGGCACAATCCACTTCCATATCATCCTGCTCCAGGCTGAAACGAACACCCTTTACGATCAACTTCTCATCATCCACTACCAAGACTTTCTTACCCATGTCCCTGCTCCCTCTTCGAAATCTAACCGACTGTTATTTTATCCTTAATTTTCTCATACAGACCGGCTTTAATACCTGTTACCTGCTGTATGTCTTCTATCTGTTTAAATTGTCCACACTGCTCGCGATAAGCAACGATTGCCTCTGCTCTGGACTGCCCGATTCCATTCAGCTGCATCAGCTGTGACACATCTGCGGTATTGATATTGACCAGTCCTGCTTCTTCTGCCTGCTGGCGTATCTGTTCCTTTCTCTCCTGTACTTCCTGTGTTGTCAGTACAATGATCTGCTCTGCATCCTCAAGAATCTTCGCCTGATTCAGATAATAGGGATCTGCATCTTCTGTCATTCCCCCTGCTGCTTCAATTGCCTCATAAAGCCTGCTGCCCTGTGGCAACAGATACACGCCACTGTCGCTGACTGCTCCGCCTACAAATACACAGATCAGATCTGCTTCTTTGGGCGTCTTCTCTAATTCAGTGTCCGCTTCCTCACAGACCGAGGATGCTTCTTCTATCTCCCAGGTAATCTCTGCATTATAGCTTCCGCATCCGCTTGTGACCGTTATCGCACACATTACTGCTGCAATTACTGCAACTCTTTTTTTCAATTTTGTATTTAATTCCGTATATGATAGCTTTATCATGTTCTTAACCTCTTCCTCCATGATAAAGGCCCCTCTATGCATATATAACTTATTCTATGATAATTACCAGTCTAATACAAGTACTATTTTTTACATTTCACATTGTTAGCTAATCCCATTTGAATACAATAAAGCCTGCGATTGCCACCAACGCTCCGATTGCCTTTCTCCAGACAAAGGGCTGCTTCTCTACCCCAAACAATCCAAACAGCTCAATCAGATAAGCAACGATGAGCTGGGCAATTACGATCAGCATAACTGCCTTGGCAGGACCTAATGAATCCATGCTCTTAATGACAGTCAGGGTTATAAATGCCCCCATAACGCCTCCCAGCAGAAAATATTTCGGTTCTACATTGAACAGAGAACGCATGGAGCTTCTGTCTGTAACGAGCCATGCGGCAATGCATAGCAAAAAAGCCGTAAACTGTACAAATGCGTTGGCAACCCACAGACTTGTACTCTCCGTCAGCTTGGTATTAAAGACTCCCTGTACACTCATCAATGCACCGGAAAGCATCGCAATAAAAAATCCAATCATATCAGTAACTTCTCCTTTTTCGTTTACTCATATGATTGGATAAAATATCATTTTTTATTCGCTGTCGCTGCTTTCTTCATAACCGGTATCCGGCAGAAGTTCTACCTGTGGATCTTCTAATACTTCTTCTGTATAGGTTTCTCCGGCTGCCTGGGTCTTAATCTGCTCTGAAAGACTCCTCAGTTCTGTATTGGCATCCGCTCCATCCCATACCTTGGCAAAGCAGATCTCCAATTCTACCCAGAAATTACTGGTCTCCGTCAGCTTGGGGATAGGCACTGAATCAATATAATTCTGCACAAATGCCAGCTGTCTGTCATCCTCATAAGAAGTCTGTAGTCTGGCTGGAAGCTTGCCTGTCATTTCATACAGATCCTCACTGCCCTGTTCAGACAGGAATTCCACAAACTGATTGGCAATGTCCTTCTGCCCGGAATACCCATTGATAACTAATGCATTGGTAACAGACATGCCTTTGGTAATCATATCCTGATTGATATCCGGAAGCTTGGCAATTCCATATTCATAATCAAATTCCCCTTTTCCGGAAGCCTCTTCCAGACGTTTCAGGCAATCACTTGTAGCAATTGTGTATATCGTCTTACCATCCAGAAACTCCTGAATAACAGAATCATAGCTGGATTCCTTGGTATCAATGGAGAAAAACTGGTTCATCTCCTGATAAACCTTTAAGCTGGCGATAGACTGCGTATTATAGATATCAATATGACTCTTATCGTCTCCTGCATCTCCGCCAACAGAAATATAATTACCGATAAAGAAATAATTATAAAAGATATCTGATACGTCCCATCTGAAGAAATACTCTACATTCTCCGGTGTGGAATACTGGTCTGCTATGGTCAGTATATCCGCTATAGAGGAAGGAATCAGGGAATCTGCATTCTCAAGTCCAGCCTCTGCCGCAATCTGATTCAGATAGGTCTTATTATATAAAAGTGCACTTGTTTCAAAATACAATGGATAACCTACATAGTTACCATGATAGCTCACTGCATTTCTAGCTGCCTGACTAAACAAAGTACTGTCTTCCAGTGTCTTCGTATTGTTGATTGGCGTGGCAAGACCAGCCAGATATGCCTTTTCCAGCGAATCATTACTGAGAATATACACATCCGGGGTCGTCTCTTCATCTGAAAGGCTCGCCTGATTGATTGCTTCGAGATATTCCAGTCCTGATACAAGCTTCGTCTCCACTCTGACATCTGTGGCATTATAGAAATCCAATGCCTTGTTATTAAGATAATCCGTAAGGGAATCATCCGTATACCACAAGTGAATGGTCTCCTTATGCCAATCCAGAAGATTCATCCCATCAGAAACCGGTGTCAATAATGTAATACCTGCAATCATTGCAGCCAGTACCAGAATAACTACCAGTACTGAAATCCATCTTTTTCTTAAATTCATGTGCATTCTCCATGTCGCTATTGCCCGCTTAACAGGGGCTTTTATTCAGCTTCAGCCAGACATGCATCCAGAATTGTTATCATTTCATCTACATTTTCTTTGGAAATTGTAAGTGCCGGGATAAATCGGATTACATGTGTGCCTGCATTAATTAAGAGAAGTCCTTTGTCCAATGCCTTGTTGATAATTCCTGCTACCGGCTTATCACATTCCAGTCCCTGCAACAGACCAAGACCTCTGTGTTCTTTCACGAAATCATATTTTAACACAAGTTCATCCAATTTACCAGCCAGATATTCACCGACTTCTTTTACATTATCCAGAATATTCTCTTCTTCGAAAAGGTCAATTACCTTGGATACGGCTGCACAGGCAAGCGGGTTGCCACCATAAGTACTTCCGTGATCTCCGCTTGTAAGAGAGTTCTGTGCTACCTTCTCAGTCATCATGAAGGCACCTACAGGAACACCACAGCCCAAAGCCTTGGCACTTGTCATGATATCAGGCTTAATGCCATAACGCTGCCATGCATACATATAGCCGGTTCTTCCCATACCGCACTGAATCTCATCCAGAATCAGAAGAATGTCTTTTTCTTCACAAAGTGCCTTTACCTTGGACATAAATTCTTCTGTAGCAGGGTAAATGCCGCCTTCTCCCTGAACAGTCTCGAATATGATCGCGCAGGTCTTATCTGTTACCTGTGCCATTACACTGTCAAAATCGTTCAAATCTGCGAACTTGATATTGCCGATCAGCGGCTCAAAAGCCTCTCTGTAATGAGGATTGCCTGTAACCGCAAGGGCTCCCATGGTTCTGCCGTGGAAGGAATGATTCATGGCAATGATCTCATGATCTGTTGTGCCATCCTTGAGGTATGCATATTTTCTTGCAGCCTTAATCGCTCCTTCGATTGCTTCTGTACCACTGTTGGTGAAGAATACTCTGTCCATACCTGATATCTTCTTGATCTTTCTTGCAGCTTCGATCGCAGGTACATTGTAATAATAGTTGGATGTATGAATGACCTTATCAATCTGTGCTTTCAGAGCATCATTATATGCCTTGTTGTTATAGCCCAGTGCAAAAACGGCAATACCGGATACGAAATCCAGATATTCTCTGCCATCCAGGTCATAGAGATGCACACCATCCCCCTTATCCCATACAATCTGATAACGGTTATAAGTATGAAGCAGATCTTTCTCCGCCTCGTCGATATATTCTTTCATATTCATGGCAGCTGTTCTCCTTCCTACAGAATCTTATCCACTTCATCATCTTTGACAATAGCTGTTCCGATACCTTTCTGGGTAAAGATCTCCAGTAAAAGGCAATGAGGAATACGGCCATCCAGGATATGTACACGATTAACACCATTCTTGATTGCTGAAGTGCAGTTTGCAAGCTTAGGAAGCATACCGCCACCGATAAATCCATCACTGATCAGCTGATCTGCCTCAGAAGCAGACAGTCTTGAGATGAAAGATGACTTATCATTGATGTCCTTATACAATCCTTCAATGTCTGTCAGGAATGCCAATTTCTCAGCTCCTACGGCTTTTGCAATGGCGCATGCTGCATCGTCTGCATTGATATTGTAGGTCTGGAAATTATCATCCATACCGATAGGCGCTACGATAGGCAGGAAATCCCTCTCCAGCAGATCATAGAGAATCTTGGGGTCTACGTCCTTGATATCACCTACAAAACCGATATCTTCTCCGTTGGAGTACTTCTTATCTACCTTTAATAAACCGCCGTCCTTACCACTGATACCTACAGCCTTGACACCCAGCTCCTGTACCATGGATACAAGTCCTTTATTTACTTTATTTAAGACCATTTCTGCGATTTCCATGGTCTCTGCATCTGTAACACGAAGACCATTGACGAACTTGGCTTCCTTGCCTACCTTGCCTACCCAGCGGCTGATCTCCTTACCGCCACCATGCACGATAATCGGCTTGAAACCTACTAATTTCAGAAGTGTCACATCCTTAATGACATTCTTCTGCAATTCTTCACTGCTCATGGCGCTTCCGCCGTACTTTACAACAATGATCTTTCTATTAAAACGCTGGATATAAGGCAGTGCCTCTATCAGGACTTCTGCTTTTGATAAAATCTCTTCCATGTTCTTTTCCATTATATTACCCATACCTTTCCAATATCTGAATAATTACGAATTTAAGAGCGGTAATCTGCGTTAATCTTGACATAATCATAAGTCAGGTCACAGCCCCAGGCTGTTGCCTCTGCTTCTCCCTCATGCATGTCAACGTATACTGTTACTGCATCAGCTTTCATGATCTGTAATGCCTTTTCTTCATCAAATACAATTGGTGTACCGTGGTCAAATACCTGTAATCTGCCATTTTCACTTTCAAAGAAAAGTTCAACATCATTCTGATCGAACTGTGCTCCTGAATAACCCATTGCACACAGAAAACGTCCAAAGTTCGCATCACAGCCATAAATGGCAGCTTTGGATAAGTTGGAGCCGACAATTGCTCTTGAAAGAGTCCTTGCATCTTCCTTGGATCTGGCATTCACAACCTTTGCTTCAAAAAGCTTCGTAGCGCCTTCTCCGTCGCCAGCCATCTTCTTAGCCAGATAGGTACATACATAGTTCAGTGCTTCAAAGAACTTGTCATATGCTTCACCCTTCTGGGTAACTTCTGTATTGCCAGCCATGCCATTCGCCATAACAAGGCAGGTATCATTGGTGGAAGTATCGCCATCTACCGTAATCATGTTAAAGGTATCTACTACACTTGTACTGAGCGCTTCCTGAAGGAGTTCTTTGGAGATTGCCATATCTGTGGTGATATATGCAAGCATGGTACACATATTGGGATGAATCATACCGGAGCCCTTGCTCATACCACCTACCGTAATTTCTTTGCCATCCAGTTCAAAAGACACTGCGATCTCCTTGGAAATCGTATCTGTTGTCATAATGGAGCATGCTGCTGTATGTCCTGCCTCCAGTGTATCTGACTTGGCTTCTACGAGCTTGGCAATTCCTGCTTCAATGCGATCCATCGGAAGCTGCATGCCGATGACACCTGTGGAACCGACCAGTACTGCTTCTGCGGAGATTCCAAGAAGCCTGCCTGTCACTTCTGCTTCCCTGCGGCAGTAGTCCAGTCCCTGCTTGCCTGTACACGCATTGGCAATTCCTGCATTTACTACAACTGCCTGTGCATATTCACTGTTTGTCACAATATCTCTATCCCATAATACAGGAGCAGCCTTTACCACATTCGTAGTAAAAGTACCTGCTGCCTTGCAAGGCACCTTACTGTATACCATTGCCATATCTTTTCTGTTCTGATACTTAATTGCAGCCTCTGCACCTGCTGCCTCAAATCCTTTTGCTGCGGTAACACCGCCATCAATAACTTTCATCTGCATGACCTCCTTTGTTCTGATTACTGGTTAAATGCAATAATGTTTTCCTTATTTAATATAAAATCATAATAATTTCTGTCTTCACGTTCTACCCATCCCACATGATGCCAGAAGGCGTTGCCTTCATCATTCTGTGTAAAGGCAATGAGATAGACCTTATTGATCTGTTCTTTTCTCAACGCTTCCATACAGAAGACAACCATTGTCTTGCCAATACCGCGTCTTCGGTAAGCAGGGTCTACACATACATGATAGAGGCATCCCTGTCTGCCATCATGTCCACACAGAATCGCACCTACAATCCTGCCATCTTCCACTGCTACTACGCTGGTAGTAGGATTACGGCGAAGGAAACGCTCCACACCTTCTCTGGAATCATCAATACTTCTGATTGCAAAGCCTTTGATCTTCATCCACAGAGCATGTACCTCTTCATAATCCTCAATCGTCATCAACCGTACCATTTTATTACACCAATCTTTCTACATATTAAATGCTTTTTCAAGCCTACCTTTTATCTTAACTGAATCTATACGGAAATACAACATTTTTGCCATTTTTTAATGAATATTTATTCGTATAATTTTTTTCACCGATAATTTGCATTGTTTGTATTTTTATACATTTATAAATGAATATTATGCAGTTGTATTTGATTATTTTACGCTTTTTATAGAATTTGTCAATAGCTTATGCATAATATTTCACTTGATTTATTTCATTATATGTTGTATATTATTTCCATGAGCAATATGCATACAGGCATAGACATCAATGTGAAAACATATCACGAACAAAGGAGATATCATTATGAAAGAAAAAGTTGTATTAGCTTATTCCGGCGGACTGGATACCACAGCTATTATTCCCTGGTTAAAGGAGAACTACGATTATGATGTAATCTGCGTCTGCGTTGACTGTGGTCAGGGCGAAGAGCTGGATGGTCTGGATGCAAGAGCCAAGGCATGCGGTGCTGAGAAGCTCTACATTGAGAATGTAGTAGATGAATTCTGCGACGATTATATCGTTCCATGTGTACAGGCTCACGCTGTATATGAGAATAAATATTTATTAGGTACTTCCATGGCAAGACCTCTGATTGCCAAGAAATTAGTAGAGATTGCCAGAAAAGAAGGCGCTGTAGCAATCTGTCATGGTGCTACAGGTAAGGGTAATGACCAGATCCGTTTCGAGCTGGGTATCAAAGCTCTGGCTCCTGATATCAAGATCATCGCTCCCTGGAGAAATGACAAGTGGAAAATGGATTCCCGTGAATCTGAGATTGAATACTGCAAGGCTCATGGCATCCACCTTCCTTTCTCTACAGATTCTTCTTACAGCCGTGACCGTAACATCTGGCACATCAGCCATGAAGGTCTTGAACTGGAAGATCCTTCCAACGAGCCTAACTATGATCATCTTCTTGTTCTTGGTACAACTCCTGAGAAAGCTCCTGAGAAGGGCGAGTATGTAACCATGACTTTTGAAAAAGGTGTTCCTACTTCTGTAAACGGTCAGAAAATGAAAGTATCTGACATCATCAGAGAGTTAAACAGACTGGGCGGCAAGCATGGTGTTGGTATCGTAGATATCGTAGAGAACCGTGTTGTAGGCATGAAGTCCCGTGGTGTATATGAGACACCTGGCGGAACTATCCTGATGGAAGCTCATCAGCAGCTGGAAGAACTGGTTCTTGACCGTGATACATACAGCCTGAAGAAAGAATTAAGCAACGAATTTGCAAATGTTGTATACGAAGGCAAATGGTTCACACCGAAGCGTGAAGCTCTGCAGGCATTCATGGAAAAGACACAGGAATACGTAACCGGTGAAGTTAAGTTCAAGCTCTACAAGGGCAATATCATCAAAGCCGGTGAGACAAGTCCTTACTCTCTCTACAATGAAAGCCTTGCTTCCTTCACAACAGGCGATCTGTATGACCATCATGATGCAGAAGGCTTCATTAACCTGTTTGGTCTGTCCCTGAAGGTTCGTGCTATGAAGATGCAGGAAGTTAAGAACAATAATAAATAAGGAATAACACTATGATTGTAATCAGTATCATTACAGGCTATCTGGTTATTATGAATCTGATCGGTTTCGCAGTCATGGGCATTGATAAAAGGCGTGCGGTAAAAAGGCTCTGGAGAATTCCAGAGTCTACGCTTTTTATTGTTGCGCTGATTGGTGGAAGTCTCGGTTCCATAATTGGTATGTATTTCTTCCATCACAAGACAAGACACTGGTATTTCGTATATGGAATGCCTTTTATTCTTCTTGTGCAGATTGCCGCAGTTGCAGCTCTTTACTATTCACCGTTTCATTTCGAATTTTTTTAAGGAGGGATTGACACCATGCATATTGCTATCTGCGATGATAATATTGCGGATCGAAAGCATCTGGAACGTCTGCTTTCAAGAGAATCTGACAAGCGTATGGGAACCCCTAATCTATTGTATGTGGATTCCTATGGGGACAGGGAACATTTTCTGTTCCACCCGCTCATGTACGACATGATATTTATGGACATGTCCGAAAGTCCTGCTTTGACAGCAGAAATCGTTGCTACCATTACAGAAATGGGGTTTACAGCACCTATCGTACTGTATTCATCCAAAATAGACTATACGCAGCTGCCTGACCTTCCACCAAATGTCATCCATCAGAAGAAGCCATATCTTCCTGGTCCTCTGCCAGAGCTTCTGGCTTTGGGTGATGCCCATGTACAGGGGCATATTGAAACGATATCCTTGCATCTTACTGATGGATACGAACATAATATTCCGGTGCGGGATATTATGTATTATGCACCCAGAGAAGACGGAAATGCCATCTATATGAAAGATGGTACTTTCGTAGCTGTAACAGAAGATGCCGGTCAGGTTCAGCTGCTGACAGAGCCTTATAAAGAATTCTGCCGTATCAATAAAAAAGTAATTGTCAACATGCGATTTATCTCCATGCTGACTCCCATTACAGTTATGATGCAGGATTATCGTGAATTTCACTATTCACCATTTCGCTATTCAGAATTAAAACTCTTACGTGAAGAGGTCAACGACATGGATTAGCATTCAGCATTTTGCAAATTGATACTGAATAGTTAAGAAATAGCAAAAAAGGGAAACGCCACATTGACGTTTCCCTTTTTTATGTCTATTCTATGCGGTTACGATAACACCACCATCATTCGCATACATGCTGCTGATTCCTGCTGTGTCCATAATCAGTACATCCTTGAACTTCACCTTTGCCAGAATCTGTTCTTTCACACTATTGGCTCTTTCCGGATTATTGCAATGTGTGATCATCAGGCATTTCTTCTCCGCATCAACCACATCTCTGACTACATAATCCACCATTTTAGCCAGTGCTTTCTTGATACCTACTGACTGTCCCAGCTGTACGATACTTCCCTGGTCTCCTGCCATAACAGGCTTAATGCTTAATGTAGAGGCAACCAGTGCCTTGACACCCGAAAGTCTGCCATTCTTACGCAGTGTATCCAGATTATCCAATACAAAATAGGTATGCATCCCATCTGTGAACTTCTCTATCTTCTCTGTAATCTCTTCGTATCCCATGCCTTCGTCTTCCCATCTGGCAATCTGCATGGCAATCTGTGTCTCACCACAGGAAGCAGAACGGGAATCTACTACATAGATCTGCTTCTCACCATATGTCTCATGATAAAGGTTCTTACCTAATACTGCGCTGTTATAGCTTCCACTGAGCTTGGAGGAAAGGGTCACTACATACACATGGTCTGCATCTGTCCGGTATGCTTCCATATATTTCTCCGGTGAAGGACATGCTGACTTGGGGCTGACAGGGCACTCTGCTACTGCCCGTAGGAATTCCTTCTGATCAAATCCATCATCATCCAATCGCTCATAGGAATCTCCCACGATCAGCGTCAACGGAACAATCTCGTATCTGGGATCATGTTTTAATTCTTCCGGTAATTCACAGCAACTATCTACAACTATTTTATAGCTCATATCTATATACCTCTTATATTAATCTTTACTATTTTATGTAGTTTTAAAAACTACATTTTATGTTAGCATATATTTTATCATTTGAAAAGATGTTTTAAAAATAATTTGCACTACTTTACTTCAAATGTTACACTTAAAGTAATGTGGGAAAATGAAAGGAGACTGTAATGACAGCCTTAGAAATAAAGATTACCAAGAATTTTATGAATGCTCTTCTGGTATCAGAAAAGTTTGATGCGTTTCTGGTGGAGGAGGCTTCTGTGACTACGTTTAATACGTTTGAAATAGATGGTCATATTGTGAAGGATTTCTATACCAGTGAAGAGGTTGAAGCTGCCGATGGGGCGCTTCCTGTCTTTTCACAGTGGAAGGACATCCGCCCCATCTGTTTTCAATTAATCAAAGGGAAAAAGACTCCTGTATCTTTCAAGGTTGTACTTCATGCTTCACCAGAGCTGACTGCACAGATTGCACAGAATCCTGAATGTGGTGTTGATGCATCCCTGATTCGCTCTCTGGGCTTAAATATCCGCTATGACAAGGGGCGGGTGACTTGTGTTACCGGTACTGCTTTTACTACCTTTATCATGGATAAGAGTGTAGATGCATTGTGGGATCAATATATCCGCAGCTTTCTTGCTGAAATCGGACTGGATTTTGAAGAGTTGTGATCGAGACACATAAAAAAGGCATATCACTATGCCTTTTTTACTTTGGGTCTGAATATGAGACTGGCAAGATAACCAAATATCAGTGCTGCACTGCATCCTACTGCGCCATTGGTGAAGCCGCCTTTGAAAAGACCAATAAATCCATCCTTATCTACAGCTTCTTTGATGCCCTTCATGAGGATATTCCCATAGCCAAGGAGTGGCACATTGGCTCCTGCGCCTGCATACTCTGCAAAAGGCTCATACCAGCCAAAGAAACTGATGATTGCTCCCAGACACACCAGCAATACCATGACCCGCCCCGGCAGCATCTTCGTTCTGTCCAGCAATATCTGCGCCAGTGCACAGATCAGACCACCTACCCAGAATGCGTTTACATAATCCATATATATGTCCTTTCTACTGCACATCTAAGGTTCTATACAGGATTAGTATGCGGATTCTTTTTCATTTTATACATACGTTATCTTTTCGCTATGCGGGCGATTTCTCCGACCACTTCACGAATATTTTTGTTCTCACAGTCTATCGTAATCTGCGCATATTTCTCATAAAGCGGCGTACGCTCTTCATACAGATCAAGAAGAGTCTGTCCATTTTTCAGGACAACCCCGCGCTGTGCCAGATCTCCCAGGCGGTCACGGATGCTCTTATAGGAAAGCTTCAGATAACATACCGTTCCTATCTCTCTCAGATGCTCCATTGCTTTTGCACCATATACCACGCTTCCTCCTGTTGCAATGACTGTATTCGTGGGATTAAGGGAAGCATTGATTCTTTCTTCTACCTTGAGGAATCCATCAGAACCGCATTCCTCAATAATTTCATGAAGCTTCCTGCCTTCCTGCTCCTGAATCACCAAATCTGAATCCATAAAAGACATACCCATATTTTTGGCAAGTACAACACCTACTGTACTCTTCCCTGCTCCGGGCATACCAATCAGAACTATATTTTTCATGTAAATAACCATGCCTTTCCAGCATTTGCCAAAACTACCCCATATGGGTTTACTGTACTATTTTAAGTATGCTGTTACTTCTACTTCACAGAGAACTCCCTTAGGAAGGTCTTTTACTGCGACACAGCTTCTTGCCGGATTCTGTGTAAAATACTTTGCATATACTTCATTGAAAGCTGCAAAATCTGCAATATCAGCCAGGAAACATGTAGTCTTGACTACTTTATCATAAGAAGCACCTGCTGCTTCAAGGATTGCGCCTACATTCTTCATGGACTGTTCTGCCTGTCCTGTAATATCTGTTGCTTCTACATTACCTGTTGCAGGATTGATAGGAATCTGACCTGATGCAAACAGGAAATCTCCTGCTACGATTGCCTGGGAATATGGTCCAATTGCTGCCGGTGCATTGTTTGTACTGATCTTAGTTGCCATAATATTCTTCCTTTCTACTTCTCATCGAACTCCACAGTCACATAGAAACCGCGCTCATTCTCTACGACAGAGAGCACTTTACCGCTGCGCGCCATAAGCCTTTCGCGAAAAGGTACGTTTCCGGACATAGCCAGAGACGGATCTATGGTGTAATAATAGTTACTTGGCAGAACGCCTTCTGTTACAGTGACAATATCACCTTCATGAACCAGACCAGGGCGTTCCATTTTAAATTCCATTGTACGCATTTTTCGTCATGCCTTTCTGTGTATTCACTACACTTCGCTCTCAATCAGGGGATGATATACCCTTCTTCTTATCATCCTTCAAACTTCATGAAAAGTCAAGAGGGGTATCCTGCAGAATATTTTTTGCAAGAAAAAAGACTCCTGAATCATCAAGAGTCTCAAGAGCGATAGACGGGGCTCGAACCCGCGGTCTCGACCTTGGCAAGGTCGCGCGTTACCAACTACGCCACTATCGCATTTATTACTGTCCATCACTGTGTCGTGCGAACAAATAATAATATACTATGGTCGAGCCCGTTTGTCAACACATATTTTTAAATTTTTATATCAAATTTTTATATTTTTTCAAATATATCTATTATTTCCAAAAATACCATAATGATACTACCACAGCTTCACCGTCATACTGACCAATCCATTCTCCGCATAGATTTCAATGAGATTACCATCTGCAACAATATCCATCTGAGCCTCTCCTGCAATCAACCTTGGTGCGCTGCATACCAAAGCAGCCTCTGTTTCCTGTGGATGTGTCCGCTTGGTTATGACACTTGTGTCATTTATAAGTAATTCTATTCCGGCTCCGTCCTTGGTCTGCCAGCTTAACTGATATGCCCGGTCATAGCAGATATGCATGCGCCAGATTCCATCCGGTTTCGGTATATCAACGACTGGAAATGCTTCGATTCCCACAGGCTTTTGACACAGATAATACTGATTCTCTATCTGCTGCAATGTAAGCTTTCTTGCCAGCGTCATGGTTCCTCTGTAATCCTGTGCAGGTACTTTGTATACATAATCCCAGCTGTCTGCCCATCCTAAGAGTATGGCATCTTTCGCATTCTGAAACGTTACAGCTGCATAATTATCTGTTCCGTAATCCAAAATGTGTGCCTTTTGCTCTGCCTGAAATGTCCTGCCGTCGAATTCTCCCACATAATACTGCATGACATGATCCTCTTCACCACTTTCCTTTAGCACGACCATACTAATAGACAAGATCCATTTCCTGCCCTGTGCAGTCTCAACCTGAAAGCAGTCCGGGCACTCACAGATTCCAGCCACTCCATTATTGTCTTTTCCCGGTTCAAAAGAACCTGTCAGCTCCCATGATTTGAAATCCAATGTATGGTAGAAGAGAATCTGTTTTCCTGCTGCCAGAGCCATGGCATAACCCTGCCGCTGCGCATCCGCAAAGACCTTCGGATCACGGAAATCCTTTTCCTTGGTATTAGGGATGACCGGATTACCTTCATATTTGGTAAAATGCTCATAATCCAGACTATATGCAATGCTCTGCTGCTGCCTTTCACTGCCCGGATCATGACTGGTATAAATCGCTATAAGCGGAGGGTTCTCTCTGCTTCCAAAGCCTGATACGTTGTCAACATCCAATACACATGAGCCTGAGAAAATGTATCCCAGCTCATCCGGATAAAGCGCAATCTCCTTATGCTCCCAATGTAACAGATCAGTTGATACTGCATGCCCCCAATGCATAGGTCCCCACACGATATCATCAGGATAATGCTGATAAAACAAATGGTACTCCCCATTTATGTAAACCATTCCGTTTGGATCATTCATCCATCCCTTTAATGGTGTAAAATGTAATTGTGCCCGCATAAGTCTTCCTTCCTTAATTGCTTTTTCACCATTATAAAATAAGAGAAAAGAAATTGCAATTTATTCAGATATTCATATACCTCATCTTTGGTAATCACGTTCCGCATAAATGTATCCTTATCCACCGGCACATAGATTTTGGCATTTCCATTGGCATTAAGTGGCTGCAAGGTATAGTATTCCTTGTCCTTATCCGAGGTAAATCCAAGCTTTCCTATTGCTTCTACTCTGCATACACCAACATTTCTATACACGATGCATTGTCCAATCTGATACATAGTCATTCCTCCATTAAAAGCTAAAAATATATGCATCCAAAGCTGAATGCATATATTCTGACAACAACATCAATCTAAATAATCTCCTACAGGCTGCTGGTTATTCTGTTTTTTTATTTTGATAATGATGGAACCATCCTCCTGCACATTTTCTTCTAAAATCTTAAATTGTGTGCCACGGCGTTTCATCTGTGCCTTATAGGCTTCATATTCCTGATGTACCAGTTGTTTACTGTACTCCGGAGGATTCGTATCTTTAGGTTGAAAACATATTGTCTGTAATAAGCATGCTGCTTTGATTCTTTTCATGAATAAATATCTCCTTTCATCGTCTGAAAATATTTTATCATGGAAATGCACAATTTTTCAAAGGCACTATTGAACAAATTCAGCAACTTATACAAAGCGCAAAATGACTATGATTTCTTTTAGATTTGGTAATATTCTACAATCCTGCGTTCTGCTAAAATGTGTATATTTTTCTTTCACCCCACATCAGAATAGCATTTAAAAGGCTCTGTTGCTATTGTATATGTAGTTGTATCTATGAAATTGTAATATTAAACCTGAATTATTCACGGAACAGTATCTGAACTGATAACTGTACCATGAATCCCCAAATTGACCCATGTAGCCTAAACATCGCTCAACCGATCTCCAAAAAAGGGTATAAAATCCCTGTGGCAGAGTTCTGAGCGGTTATTAAGCTGTCAAGGTTCGTTAATAGTTGCTATTCCAGCTGTACATTCAGCTTACCGATATTTG
>OGIR01000020.1_pt1 | contig 153170 bp, 131 predicted proteins | sample 1571831 | NCBI WGS metagenome assembly OGIR01 (sample SAMEA2582124, study PRJEB24529) | metagenome | biome: Human gut stool | place: China | collected 2011 | reverse complement strand
CATCTCCATTTCTCTTTTGAGAAATTCCGATGTACTCAACTGGCTAAAGCCATAATCAAAAAATCGTACATGCATGTGTAACGCTTACACAACATGTACGATTTACATTTTTGATTCGCTTTATCTCCGGCTTCTGTCTGCCCTACGCTTCCCAGTCCGCGCGTTTGATAATCCCCACGCCGATCGGATACGGTCCGGTATGAACGCCGATCGTTGCGCCGATCTGGTAAATCTCAATCTCATCGATCCCCAGGCGCTCCCTCACGAGATCTTTCAACATCTCACGAAAATGACAGGCTTCCTCATAATCATAGCCATAGCCGATGGCAAAACTGTATTCGCCCGGCTTTGCGGTGCGTTCGTCCAGATAAGCCTTGAGCATCTCAATTACTTTCTGCATGGATTTTTCCCGGCTCCGCGCAATGCCGGAGGCAAAAATCTCGCCCTCCTTCAGTGTAATGAGCGGCTTAATTTTCAACGCGCTTCCCGCAATCCCCATCACTTTTCCGATTCTTCCGCCATGCTTTAAGTAATCAATGTTGCCGATCGTAAAGAAGATTCTGCCGCTCTCCCTTATGGCAAGGAGCCTCTCCACCATGCGGTCATACTCCCAGCCGAGGTCGCGCAGCCGGCATGCCTCAAGTACATACAAACCCTGCAGCACCGTGTTGATCTCTGCGTCAATGACTGTGATGCGCGCCTTTGGATATTCCTCTAAAATCATATCTCTGGCAGTCGTCGCCGACTGCATGGAGCCGCTGAACTTCGTCGTGATACAGATACAGATCATCGGAACATCCTGCTTTGCGAGCGGGAGAAAAACCTGATAATAATCATCCACCGACGGCATCGACGTCTTCGGAAATACATCCGGATGATCCACCATTCTCTGATAGAACTCGCGGATATCCAGTTCCACCCCCTCTTTCAGATAAGTTTCTCCATCAAAAGATACATAGAAAGGCACCACCAGAATATCGCGCTCTCTTGTGAGCTCTCTTGAAAGGTCTAACGACCCGTCACTGATAATTTGAATCTTTTCCTGCATAAATCTCCTTCATAATCTGTTCATCAGAATAAATAAACACCGCGCTCCGTGACACGGATCTCCGGGATTACCGTAAGCGCCATAAAAGAAAGGGTAACAAACGGATCTACATTCTCTGAGATACCAAGTTCTCTCGTCTCCTTCTGCATGGCAGAGAGCTTTTCCGTGACTTCCTCATACCGTCTGTCGCTCATAAGACCCGCGATCGGCAGCGGCAGTACATCGATTACCTTGCCGCCGGACACGATCGCATAGCCGCCCTGCTGCTCCTCCACAGTCCGGATGGCAAGCAGGATGTCATCGTCATTGTCTCCCGCCACAATCATATTGTGGGAATCGTGCGCAACGGACGTCGCTACGGCACCGCCTTTTACGCCAAAGCCCTTGAGCGGTGCCACACCGATCTCTCCGGTCTTGCCGTGACGTTCCACCACACAGATCTTATTGTATACTTCATTCGGGACAAAATATCCGTTTTCTGTCGGCACTTCTTCCACCAGATGCGTCGTCACGATCTGATGCGCATTCATCTGTATCACATCGGTCTTTCCGTTGCATGCAAGCTGAATCCGCTCTCTGGAAAGCTCCCCGACATGAACCGTGTGAAGCAGTTCCTCCGGCACTGGAACCCAGTAATCTTTCTTATAGTCTTCCTCTCCCAGGATCCTGCCGTCCTTCATCACATCGGTCGGACGCACCTCCTCCAGATTATCGAGGAACACAATGTCGGCGTGATATCCGGCTCCGATGGCACCGTATCCCTTGAGCCCGTAAAACATTGCCGGCTGGTAGCTTCCCATCTTGTAGGCCTTTGCCACCGGAACCCCAAGTGCAATCGCCTTGCGGATACAGGTGCTGATATGTCCTTCCTTGCGGATTTCCTCGATATGCTTATCGTCGGTGCAGAATGCGCACTGGTCGAGCGCCACATTGGCATCTAAAAGCGTGCGGATTAACGTTTCAAGATTCTTGGCACCGCTTCCCTCACGGATATAGATGTGAAAACCGGCGCGCAGCTTGTCGAGCACTTCCTCGGAGTTCGCACACTCATGATCATTCTCCACGCCAGCCAGACGGTACGCCTGTACCGCCTTTCCTGTAATGCCCGGTGCATGTCCGTCGATGTGCTTCTTTGCAAAAAGTTCCAGCTTATCCGACATCCGGCGCTCGCCCTGGTAACACTCCACAAAACGCATGGTCTCCCCGAGTCCCAGCACTCGTGCATCATCCACATACTTCATCATATCGGACGCCAGAAACTCCCCGCATCCGTTTGTCTCCACATCGGTTGCCGGAACAGAGGACGGAATCATGAAGAAAATATGTACCAGCGCCTTGCCCGCACATTTCAGAAAATAATCCATTCCCTTCACACCGCACACATTGACAATCTCGTGCGGATCCGCAACAATGGTCGTCGTTCCCGCCTGCACCAGCACCTTGGACAATTCGCCCGGAGATACCATACTGGATTCAATATGCATATGGGCATCCAGAAATCCCGGTACCAGATATTTTCCGGTACAGTCGATCTCCCGCTCACCCTCGTAGGAACCGACTCCCACGATCGTATCGCCGCAGATTGCCACATCCGCTTCCAGAATCTCCTCCGTGAATACGTTCAATACTTTGCCGTGCTTTAATACAATGTCTGCTTTCCGGATTCCGTTCGCGCAATCCAGCCGTCTCTTTCTGTCTACCATAGATTCCTTCCTCTCCTCCGTTTACGAAAACAATCCCTTAAAGAAGTCCGCGATCGAGCTGAATACATTTGAGAAAAATGTGCCTACGCTCGAGAGCACGCTGCTGTCTCCTCCGCCGTCCTTAAAGGAATGGTACAGTGACTCCGCATAATCCACAAGGCTGTCAAGATTGATTCCCAGGGATGTAATCTTTAAGAGCAGATCCACGATCTGCTGGCGCTCGGAATCTGACAGTGTCACATTATATTTGCTGCAGGCATCATCAATTGCCTGATTGATGCTCGCCTCATCTTTCAGATCATTCTGTGCAATGACCGACTTGATGTAAGCGATAAACTCTTCCACTTCCTCATCGGAAAGTCCGGCAATCGACTGTTCTAACTGCCCGGTAACCACGAGCTCATTTAAGGATGCGTCGATGATATCCGCATTGATCGTCTCACCTGTCATCTCTTGGTATGCCTTGAATACGCCGACAAGCGCCGCCGTACCGGAGATCTCCTGCGGTCCTGCAACGATGATATCCGCATCGGTAATACCCGCCGTTGTCAACGCATTTTTGTACATGCCGACTGTACAGTAATTGATATTCCTGGTTGAAATATTTAATCCGTTTCCCTTATCGCGTTTTACGATCACAACGGAAGACCATGACTTGCTTCCGATCTGTGAGGAACTGATATAGGAATCCAGATACTGATGCTCCTCTGCATTCGTTGTGTAGACCACATCATAATTGCCAAGGTTCGCCGGATCAATCCCCATCAGGGAAAGCACCGTATTCTTCTGGACATCCGTCAGATCCGCTCCCAGCGCAAGATATGGCTTATCATCCGCCTGGATTGTCACGTTATCACTGTTTGCTCCCGTGGCAGCGTCCTCCGCTGCCGAAGCCTGTGACTGATCCTGCGCCTCTGCCGAAGTCTGATCCTGCCCTGCCTGATTCTGTGACTCTGCTGAAGTCTGATCCTGACTTGTCTGGTCTACGACAACCTCTCCCTCTACATTCGCTGATGTATCCGCCGCGGACGCCGTGACTGGCGCCGATGCAAGCATCACCGCAGCCAGAAATAAACTGGTAACTCTCATTCCATTCTTTTTCATGTGAAATCCTCCTTCCAAAACAAGTCTCTATTTTACTACGAACTTTCCTTAAAAACAACCGGCGTTTTCCCTCCGGTAGTTTTATTTATATAAATTTAAGAAACCTGTCCGGCAAGATTACAGTTCCACATGCACGTTCAGCCAGGCCGCAATATCCGCCATGACCTGATCGCGGTCTGTCTCGTTTAAAATCTCATGGCGGTCATCCTCGTACAGGCGGTAGGTAATATCCGAAACCCCCGCATCTTTGTACATCCCGTACACCTTCTTAACTCCCTCTCCCAGATCTCCGACCGGGTCATCCGCACCGGATACAAAAAACAGCGGCAGATTTTTCGGGACCTTTTTTATATTCTCCATCTGATTATCAAACAATACCGCCTCCATCAGGCCTTTGTAGCCGTTTACGGTAAACAGAAAAGTACAGCGCGGATCAGCATAGTATGTCTTGACATTCTCCACGTTCTTGGAAAGCCAGCTGTTGGCATAATCCTTTCCATATAAATCGTAGCGCTTGTACGGCTTGCTGTAGGAAAGGCTCTGCATCAGGCGGCTTCTGTAATGCCATCCACGGAATAGTGCGATCGTACGGCATAAAAACAGTCCAAACTTCATCGTGCTATCCGGCATTGCCCCGGTTCCCATGATGACGGCGCCAGCCACTCCCTCCGGGTGAATACACAGGTATTTGCGCAGCATGTAAGATCCCATGCTGTGTCCCATCATAAAATACGGCACGCCGGGGTTCTCTGTCTGGATCGTCGTGCGCAGCGTGTGCATATCCTCGACGAGCGTGTCACTCGGATCCGGCTCTGCAAAATATCCCAATTCCTCCTCGGATGCAACCGACGCACCATGTCCCAGATGATCATGTCCGACCACAAGGATCCCCTGGTCATTTAAAAATTCCGCGAACGGCTTATAGCGCTCAATATACTCCACCATGCCGTGCGTGATCTGCAAGACCGCCCGGTACTCTCCGCTCTCCGGCATCCACTTTACCGCATGAATCTTCGTCTTCCCGTCCTTTGATAAAAAACTGAACTGTTTTTCTTTTGTCATAGCATTGTTCCCTCACTTTTTATTATTTATACTCTCTGATTCCTGCTCTCTGCTCTGTATCCTTTGCAGCAAAACCGGCATCATCCGGCTTCCCCTGCCGACTGCAGGATGCTCTTGCAGACATTCTCCAGTTCATCCGCGCTGCTCTTCTGCTCTGCCAGTTCCTCCTGCATGCCGGATACATATTTAAGGAATGCCTCCCTGGCGCGCACATTTTCGTCCGCCGACTGCTGCAGCACATCTGCTCTCGCGACCGCCGTATCCTGGATCAGCCCCCTCAGCCCGATCTGTCCGGTCTCATAAGCCACCATATTCTGCGCACAGTCGCGGTAAAGCTTTCCCATGGAAATATTATTCTCCTTGAGCAGCTCGTTTAAGTGGTGTACCTGCTCCTCCAGAGACGTGATCCGTTCTTCTGCCTCCCCAAGCTGGGCTTTTAACGCCAGCGCCTCCTGCTCATAATCGTCCGCATATGCACGCACCTGCTCTGCCGCCGTCACAAACCGGGTTCCGCTCTCCCCCATTCTTCCTGCTTCGATCGCAGAATTGAGCGCCAGCACCCCCATCGTTTTCGACAGTTCCTCCATGCGCTCTGCCCTCTCACCAAGTGCCTGGCGCATCTCGCGAAGCGCCTGCGGAGCCTCCGAAATATGCTTCATCGGCGTCGTAAAGTGCTTGTTGTTCTCCACGATCTCGACGACCTTTTCATTCTGCCCCTTCACCTGCTCCATAAAAACGCTGTGGTTGGCATCGAACGTCGCGATTCCGTTATTCATTGTGATCAACGTATTGTGAAGTTCTCCCGCCGCCTGCGCGCCGTTCTCCGACAACTCCCCGTTCTGCTGCATCTGCTGTTCGATCTCTTCGATCTCTTTTTCCATCTGTGCACGCGAGGCTGTCATGCGTGCAAACTGTTCCTCCGCGGTATCCTTCTGTCCTGCGATCTTATGGAGCAGCTCCCTCTCGCGCTTCTCCGTCTCCCTTAATGCCGCAAGTTCCTCTTCTAATAAAGCCTTTTCTCTCTTTCCACTAAACATAGCTACTCCTTCTGTCCACCCGCCACTTTCTATTTATAATTGCGAATGATGAGCTGGACACTCTCCATTCCCTGATATACATTGATTTCCGGATAGTAAATCACCGACATCCGGATGGCATTCGCCCTTCCGCGAAGCGCAGCGTCCACCTCCGTCTGCCCGTATTTTTCGCTGTAATACTGCTTCCATGCCTCCACATCCCCAAAATAGACCGCAGAGACATGTTCTCCCGCCGCCGTCATAAGGGACAGCTTCAACACATTCTGGTTCCTGCCCACCACAGACGCCCGCAGAAGCGTAAGCTCCCTGTCCGCGAACTGTGGCTTACTGTTGCCATTTCCAAACGGCTCTAAGCGCGCCAGCTCCCGGATCAGCCCGATCGTCGGATACGCGGCAGGCATTGCCATATCTATCTTTATCTTAGGTATAAAATCATCTTCTGTCAATTCACAGCAGGCATTTATTTTGCCGCGGAATACCGCCACATCCTCGCGCAGCGACAGCCCTGCCGCCATCGGATGTCCGCCAAATTTTGAAAAACATTCCCGGCACTTGCACATCTCGTCATACATCGAGTACGCTTCCGTGGATCTGCCGGACCCCTTCACTCCCTCCTCGCCGTCCGTCAGAACAAATACCGGCTTGTGGTAGGACTCCCGGATTCTCCCCGCAATGATCCCCGCCAGGCTTTCATGCACCCCGGGCAAATAGATCACCAGCACCTTCTCGCCCGCTGTTCCCTCGTCGACGATCTGTTTTGCCAGTTCCACGCCGTCTGCCGTCATGCTTTTGCGCTGTGCGTTCAGTTCCACGAGTTCTTTTGCAATTTTTCCTGCATCAATCTCGTTTTTTTGCAAGAAAAGATTCAGCGCAATTTTGGCTGTCTCCAGCCGCCCGCTGGCGTTGACGCAGGGGCCAAGCACAAATCCGATATGGTACGATGTGATCTGCTCCGGCGTCAGCTGATTCTGTAAAATCAAGGCGCGCATGCCAAGGTTCGCTGTCCGGTGCAGCCGCTTTAATCCCTCCCGCACCAGAATCCGGTTCTCATCCGTCAGTTCCATGACATCGCCCACTGTCGCAAACGCCACAAATTCCAGAAACGCGAATGCCTCCTCCGCGTCAATACAAAACTTCTCGTAAAGCAGCTGTATAATCTTCCACGCCACCGTCGCCCCGCAGAGCCCTTTGTACGGATAGGAACACTCCTGCTGCTTCGGATTCACAATGGCATCCGCCGCGCTCCGCAGATACCGCCGCACTCCCTGCTCCTCCACATAGGGAATCTCATGGTGATCCGTCACCAGAACCGTCATCCCCAGCTCTTTCGCATGCGCAATCTCATTGATGGCTGCAATGCCGTTGTCGCAGGTGATGATCGTGTCCATCCCCTCCTCATACGCCGCATCGATCAGATGATCGTTGATGCCGTAGCCGTCACGCATGCGGTCGGGAATCGCGCAGGACACACTGCCGCCGCATCGTGTGATCCCCTGATACAGGATATAGGTAGACATCACGCCGTCGATGTCGTAATCTCCAATGATCCGGATCGGTCTTCCCTGCCTTATCTTTTCTGACAGGATACAAACCAGCTTCTCTGACTCATAAAGCAGATGCGGATTATACAGATCCCTGCATGTGCCGTTCAGATATTTATCAATCGCCGCATCACCGATCACCCCGCGGTTGCGGATCAGCCGCGCTGTCACGGGACTGATGCCAAACCGTTCTGCAATCGCCTGAAAATCGGCGCCCTTTTTTATTTCATACCACTTTTCCATCTTCACTTATGCCTGTTCCATCGTATTCTGCCCGTCGCCTTCGTATTCCACGGAGAGAAGCGCCAGCCCCAGCGCCGGTGCCGTGTAGCCCGCCGCCTGTCTGTCCCTCCTGGCAAGCACGTCCGTCATACTCCCCGGCTCTCTTCTGCCGTCTCCCACCTCAATCAGTGTCCCCGTCAGAATCCGCACCATATTCTGTAAAAAACCGTTCCCCGTGAAAAAAAGATCTATCTCCGATTCGTGTTCCTCCACACGAATCTCATAAAGCGTCCGCACTGTGGACTTTTTCATTCTTGTATTGCCGCAGAACGACTTAAAATCATGCTCCCCCAGAAGAAGTCCCGCCGCCTCCCGCATCCTTTCCACATCAAGCGGAATCCTGTAATCATACACATACCTGCGCGCAAAAACATCCGGCACCGCGCCCGTATGAATCCGGTAGCGGTAGGTTTTGCACACTGCCTGATAGCGGCTGTGAAACCGCTCGTCCACCTCTGTCAGGCTGCTTACGGCAATATCCTCCGGAAGGTAACGGTTCAATCCATCCAGCAGCTCCCCCGTATTGCGCGGCTGCTTAAGATGAAAATTGGCAACCTGCCCGATGGCATGTACTCCCGCATCGGTTCTCCCGGAACCTATGACATCCACCTGCTGTCCCGTCATCCGTGTCAGAACAGTCTCAAGCTTGCCCTGGATCGTCGCGTCCGTCGCATGCTGGCTCTGCCATCCGCTGTAGCGCGTGCCGTCATACTGTATTGTCATCCTGTAATTCGCCATAAAATTCTCCAAAAAAAATCCCCAGTTTGTAACTTATTCTATCACAAACCGGGGAAAAAACCAACCTCTAAACCAGCTCCGCAATGCGCGTAACCGCGACATAAATCTCGGAAATACGGTACCAGGTCCGAAAGTCGATCACTCCCGTGACCGGAAGTCCGAAGATACTCTGGAAACGCTCCACCGCCTCCCTGGTTTCCGGCCCGTAGATTCCGTCCGGCGTAATTGTCGGAATGGCCGGGTAGGAACGCGAGATGCGCGCCAGCTGTTCCTGAATCTGCCGTACTTTTTCTCCCGTCGATCCGACCGACAGATCGACTCTCGGCCAGGACGCCGGGATGCCCGAGACCTCCTCCGCCGTGTTGATAAACATGTTATTGCCGTAATAGTAGCGCAGAATCTCAATCGTCTCATAATTCTGATCGCCGAGATACTTGCTTCCCCACTGGCTCAGCCAGTTGCTGCAGGTCACGCGCTGCCCGTCGCAATACTGCGTTAAGATCGGCTGTCTGACATTCGGTCTGGAGAGATAGTTCTGGAACATCTCATCCACCACGTCCGAGATGCTCTGGTAAATATTGCGCCCGTACATGAATTTCTGATCATATGCCGTGGAGGACGTGATCGTAAAGCTATAGCCTTTGTTGCGGTACATCCACACCACTGGATTCAAGTAATTTTTCGTCCAAAAAATTATCAAGACGAATCTTGAATTTTATTGTAATATCATCATCTTTTACTATGATTTTGTCTATCAGAGTTGACAGTATCATCTGTTTTGTCTGTATATCTGAATCTTTAAAAATCTCACTCCATTTTGGCATTGCGTCCACATAAGCCAATAATTCATTGGATTGTACAGACACCTCATCCAACTGCTTTTGCAATCTGCTTTTGTTTGCTTCTATTTCCTTTTTTGAAGTCTCTTTATCAGATATTATAGCAGATAATTTATCAACGCTGAATGCAAATTCTCCTCGAATTGCTTCGGGTAATTTTTCTTCCAGTGTTTCTATATCTGCTATAAGACTTTTTATTGTCTTTTCTAAGTCCTTGATTTCACGCTTCATGTCCTTTGTCTGCTGTGCCTGCATATCTTCCAATTCCTTAGAGATATCTATTTTCTTTAAATTCTCAAGGTATGCGTCTACTGTTGCAAATATTATGCTTTCTAAATATTCCTGTAAATAAGTGCTTCTAGGCTTACACCCATTTGGACATCCATAACGCCCTACATAGGAGACTTTTTTCTCCCCTGTTTTCTTACATGTCCAGTGGTTTGCATAGCCAGTGTTTTTTAATCTCTTTCCACAGTACCCACAATAAGCCATGCCTGTAAGTGCCAATCTTCCCCTTGTAGAGAATGGCACATTATATTGCTCCATATACAACTCATTTGTAGCCTGCCTTGCAGCGTTAATTTTATTCTTTCTGACTTCTCTGATTTCCTGCGCTCTCTCCCACAGTTCCTGTGATACGATTGCAATCTCTGGATTCTGCTCTCTGGCATAAGTCCATTCTTTTCTGTCTAAGCGTGTGCTGTTTGCATGACCATTTTTTCTTCTGTTGTATGCTACGACCCCCATGTAAATAGGATTTGTGAGAATGCTTCGCACTGTTCCACTTTTCCATTGTTCTAATATAGGTGCTGGTACACCATTTTCATTAAGAGTTTTTGCTATCTTCTGGAATCCCATTCCTTGATTCACTGCATAGCCAAAAATCTGTCTGACTACTTCTGCCTGCTCTGGCACAACTACCAGCTTATGTAATGCTCTTCCATGATTGCTTATCTCTCCAGACAAGACTAATTTGTAACCATAGGGAGCTTTTCCACCTACAAACCTTCCATCCTTTACCATTTCCACCATGGTATCATGTACTCGCATACCTGTCTTTTTGCTCTCTCCCTCGTTCTGCCAGAAACGAATATAGTTGAGAAGCTTATCTATATGTTCCTCTGTTTTTAACTGTCCATCCTTAATCGTCCAGACTTCAATTCCCATGCGGTTAAGTTCTGCCACATAGAAACTGTATTCTTCCTGCCTGCCGATTCTATCAGACATATAGGTAAGCAGAATTTCAAACTCTCCTTGTTTTGCGTCCTGCATGATTTCTTGAAGTACTGCTCTGTCCTCCACTCCATTGTGGTAGGCTGATATTCCTTTTTCCAAGTATTCCTTATCAAAAACCCAGTCTTTTTGTTTTGCGATAAACTGCTCCGCTTCTGCACGCTGAATAGGTATGTCATCATCATGCAACTGCTGTCTCGATGATACTCTAAGTAATGTTCTTACTCTTTTACTCATGGCTCATTCCTCCTTGTGAGCTTGTTTCACATGCAAACTTGCTTTGCATGCAAACTTGCTTTGCATTTCCCCCTTTGGGGTTGGGAATGATACCGCTTGTAAACTCCTTTTTAAAGACCTTATTTGAATTTTGTTTAAATAAACTTCTTTCAACATGTGTTCAAATCTTTTAGCATCATTAGGGTCTACTGTATAGGGAAATTCTAAGGTGATATGCACCTTTTTATCTCCCTGTACTATCTCTTGTAAATATGTTTCCATATTCTGCATATTGTTTTGTTCTCTTATCTTACTTTTTACATCTTTATGACTATCTGCAGATTGATATTCATTCCATTACTTTTCCATGATAAATAATCTGCTTTTCTGTTAACTCTACCACTTCTCCCTTTGGCAAGCTGTACGCTTCATAACAGATAGCTCTTGCTCCTAAAAAGATTTCATTTGTTACTACTAATTTTCTACACATATTGGTTTCCTCCTGCGCTTTGCATTTATTATCTTGTTTCGGGCTTTTCTTTTACTGCCCTCCTTACATTTAATACAATAACGCTGGGAAAGTGTGGTGTCAGTGGTGGTAATAGCCAAGTATTTTGATATGGAATTAGTGATGTTGTAGAAATATAAAAGGCACACATTTTGCTGTGCGCCTTCATAATTTAGATAATTGCATTTTCGTAGTCCTGCAACTCATGGTACATGCCTTCAATGATTACTTTTTTATCAATCATACGATAAACAAACAGATATCTATGCTTAACAAATTTAATTTTATGCAATCCCATTTCTTTCAATCGTTTACTGTTACAATATCCAAAGCTGTCTGCCATCTTCTCTAATTTCTCAATCGTATCATCAAAATCATTTATTACATTTTCCAATGCCTGTTGATTTTTTAATACGTTAGAAATATATGATAAAATATTATCGTATTGAGTTTCTGCTAATTCTGAAAGTTCTACATTAAACTGCATACTTCTCCCTCATGCTCTTCGATACTGCTCGTGCTGACTTTGTTGCTCCCATGTCACTTTTTCTGATTGATTCAGACAACTCTTCTACTAACTCGTCCTCACTGATCCTTTTAAGTCCACTTGCTTCTGATTTCTCGGACAGTCTGTTTACAAGCATGATTACCATATTATAATCCTCTGCTGACAAATTCTCAATTTTGTTTGTTAACTCTGCTATACTCATATGAAAACCAGCTCCCTTCGTGAATCTGTGTTCAATTTTATTATAAGTGCTATTTTCAGAAAAATCTATAACAATTTATTCCAAGTTTCTAACTATTATTCAAGCCTGCAATTCTATAATACTGCCTGCTTGTCCTATACTTCCTTTTCTCCGGATAAACCACCAGTTCCCTACAGAAGTACTTACTTTTTCTCTCCAAGACTTTACTTGAAACTATTTGCCTACCTACCACTCCGTGTATACACGATTGAGCGTAAACGACATGATGGCAAGAACATTCGCCCGGATCGTTGTGTCCGGCCAGGTCGAGTAGATCTCGCTGGAGGCAACATTCTTGATATAATCCCGGTAACGGACATAGTAGTCTCTGGCTGTCGGATCACTCGGAGCGCCGTCATGTACAATCACATATTCCGGGATCACCACACGGCTTAAAACGATCTCTCCGGTTTCCGTGACGGGTTTGATCTCGGCTTCCGCGATCTTGGGCGGATATTCCGCAAAAAGGGTATGTGCCGGAATGACGATATTATCGGTCATGCTTTCGGTGGCTTCCTCTGCGTCCATCCGGATTTCCTGCAGCGACAGCTGACCCGAAAAGACCTCAATGCCGGAGATATTGATCGGACGATATCCTTTTGCAGTGACCTGAATGGTATACTCCGCGTAAGGCTGCACCTCGCTCGGCTGCATTGACAGTTCAAGCGGAGGCGTATCAAGCGTAAGTGTTTCGGACATTCCGGAAGCATCCGTGTTCACCTCCTCGACCGTGCTGTCGGGATCTCCGGAATAGGAGATCGATATTTTCGCATCGTCGATCGGTGTACTGGTTCCCCGCTCGATGACCTGCATCCTGAGATCTCCGCGATCCACATTCTCGTTCTGTGCATATCTGATGTCTGGCATAACAACCTCATCGATTCTTTTCGTATTATCATATGCCGGTGCCAGCGGAAATGTGCGCATCCGCCCTGCCGAATCCGGCATCAAAAAACGCGGCATTTCTAGCCCGCCGGTCTTTGCATCTACGATAATCCGTGTTTTTCCAAGTTTTGAACACTCCACGGGTGTGTCCGCAACCCGCAGACAATTTTAGGATTCTCGTGTGTCCCTTGCGGCACTGCTGAATAAAACATAACCGCGCGAAGCCGCTGTCTGAGCCGTCATCTGCCCTGACTTCAATAGCAGATGACGGCGAGTTCGGTTCGCGCGGTTTTATATTGTCTGTGAAGCAGTGCCGTTAGGAACACTAGGGAATCCGCTCATTGTCTGCGGGTTGTCGGACACATTCCGTGGATTGTCAAAACGTGGAAGAAACACGGAATCCGATGCAAAGATCCGGCAGGAAGAAATGCACGCATTTTTTTCAACGAATATTCCATCTGCATTTCCCTCAGAAATCGAAGGACATGTTTTTTCCGCATATTCCTTCGCACGCCAAAAAGGGATTGTCTGCTCAAAACGGCAATCCCTTTTTCCTTCCGTTATATGCTAAGACACGCGCGTCTCATCCACACCTTCCACAGATCTTCTGCTTTATTCTACGGTAACAACCTTCGCCAGATTTCTTGGCTTATCTACATCGAATCCCTTATCGGAAGACACATAGTACGCGAGCAGCTGCAATGCCACCGATGCCGGCAGCACCATGAACTCATCCCGCATATCCGGCAGCGTGAAAATCTCGTACTCCTTCGCTAAATCTCCCGCAATGCTTTCCTTGATAAAAACGACAACGTCCGCTCCTCTGGACTTTACCTCCTTAATGTTGGAAAGTTCCTTGGACATCAGTTTTTCCTGCGTCACCGTTGCCACCACCGGCGTATCCTGCGTGATCAGCGCGATCGGACCGTGCTTTAATTCTCCGGATGCGTACGCCTCCGAGTGGATGTAGGATACCTCCTTTAACTTCAGCGATCCCTCCAGAAGAATCGAGTAATCCAGTCCTCTTCCAATCATGAACAAATCCTTAGCGCCGAGCACCTTTTTGGCAACCACATGGATATCCCTGCGGCGCTCCAGCACCTTCTTCATGACCTCCGGTGTCCGCTGCAGCTCCCGCACAAAGCTCTGGGTCTGCGCGTCGTCGAAGACACCTCTGCTGTGCGCCATACGCGCCACGATCAGATAAAATACCGCAAGCTGTGTCGTATACGCCTTGGTACTTGCCACCGCGATCTCCGGTCCCGCATTGGTGTAGAGCACATAGTCGCTCTCTCTTGCAATGGAGGAACCCTTGACGTTGATGATCGCAAGACACTTTGCCCCGCGGTTCTTCGCATACTTCACCGCCTCTAACGTATCGATCGTCTCACCGGACTGCGACACGGCAATCACAAGCGTCTTCTCGTCGATGATCGGATCCGAATACATGAACTCGGAAGCCATCTGCACCTCAATGTGCATGTGAAGAATGGACTTGACGAGCGCCTGTGCCACCAGTCCCGCGTGCATTGCGGTTCCGCACGCTACGATGCAGATATGCTCGCACTCTGTAAAAAGAGTGTCCGGCACGCCGTCCGCTGTAAAATCCGGCATACCTCCGACGATACGGTTCCTGATGGTATTCTCGATGGCTTCCGGCTGCTCCATAATCTCTTTTTCCATATAGAACGGATAACCGTTCTTCCCGGCGCTGTTTAATTCCCAGTCCACGGTCAGATACTTTGGCAGCACCTCATTGCCGTCAAAATCCGTCAGTGTCAGTTTGTCAGCGGACAGCTTTAAGATATGATACTCCGGCACGACAAAATAACGGTTCGTAAAACGGCAGAGCGCCGTCAGATCACTGGCAAGCATCGCGCCTTCCTTACAGATCGTCGCCACGATCGGGCTGACATTGCGCGTTGAATAGATCACATCCTTCTGATCTTCAAATAAAATGACAAGCGCAAATGTTCCTTTCAGCTTGGAGACGGTCTTTTTGATCGCTTCCTCCGGTTTTCCTTCATAGAACCGGTTTAAAAGCGCTGCCACCACCTCGCTGTCCGTCTCGGACTTCAATGTATCCGCCAGGTCGTAATCCACAATCAGTTCCCTGTAATTCTCAATAATGCCGTTGTGTACGAGCGTGACTTTTCCCACTTGATGCGGGTGTGCATTGCAGTCGTTCACACCACCATGCGTCGCCCATCTCGTATGACCGATTCCGCACTGTGACACCACTTTTTCTGACGCGCAGATCGCCCGCAGATCACTGACTCTTCCGGCACATTTGCGGACTTCTGTTTTCCCGCTCTCCTCGTCGCGCAGGGCGATACCGGCGCTGTCGTATCCTCTGTACTCCAACAGTTCCAGCGCATCCAAAAGGACTTCTCTTACGTCCTCACTTCCTGTATAACCTATAATTCCACACATATGATTTCCCCATTTCTATTACAATCTGTATATAACAATATTTTTATTCAGGTCTCTTCTGTTTCTATTCCATCAAAGTCTGTTCCATCAAACATCGTATTTGTTTTGCAGTCACCCGCATATTTGCCGATGTGTCTCGCACTGGAACGGTACGGAAAGGCATCCGCCGAATTTTCGATCACCTTTCTCCTCGTTAACCTGCCAGGGCAGGTGCATGGCGCTTAGGGAATCTCTGTGGATTACGGTACAGATCAGATTGCGTATCTGAACATATAACGTTCCCCTTATGCAGTTATCAAGGTTCAACGTGTTTACTATACTATGATACGTGAAAAAAGTCCAGAGGGGATTCTGTTTTGCCGCCGGGTATGCTATACTTAGCTCATACAACAGTGAAAGAAGGAACCTCATTCATGCTCCTGAAAAACCAAAAAGAAGACACCACCGACTACACCAAAGACTGGCCCGCGCGCTACTACGACATTCCCACCGGCGCGCTGCGGCGCGAACACCTTAAGCGTGCAAAAGCAGAAGGCTTTGCCGTTCCTGCAGATTCCTACCGGGAAATGCTCTGCGAGCGTCGCTTTTTTTCAGCCAATAAAGACGGTACCGTGGACTGCTTTTTCCACGCCTGGACCATGATCAAGGCTTCCGCAGCCGCAGGCGTCTCTTTTTTCCAGAAAAAGCGTCAGAAAAAAGAACTGCTCACTTACATGAAGGATCTTTGTCTCTCCCCGGATGATCTGCTTCCCGAATCCGCGGATGCGGTTCTCATCGAAGAGTGGCAGGATTTTGCGCGGGGACTCATCTCCTCCTGCACCGGGAGCAAAGCCTACTGTTCGACGCTCTTTGGTTTTGTGCCGATCAAGGATGCCAAGGTGGCGGAAAAGCTCGCCGCAGAGATCCTTCTGGTGACCAGGGATTATCCGGCTCTCTTTGATCTGGCGGACGAGTTTTCCCCGTTCCGCAAAGTCATGATCGAGACTTTCTGCCAGATGATTGAGAACGGCGAGACCTATCTGCAAGCATAAAAAAACAGCCGCACAGAATGTTTTACACACTCTGTGCGGCTGTTTTCTGCTTATACTTTCCTGTATTTTATTTCATATAATTCTTCACGTCTCGCGATCCCACCTTAGAATACGGAAGTCTGATGTATTTTCCGTTCTCCAGATTGAGGTCGTCTAACGTATCCCCAACGGAGAGCGCGTAGGCAAGATCGAGCATTGCCTGTGCCTGCCCTTCCTTGTCGTTGTAGACGGTTCCCACCATCTCGCCGGATGCCACGGCGGCAAGTCCCACATCAGTTCCGTCAATTCCGACCACCACCGGCCAGTCCGCCCGCTTCAGATGCGAGGTTTTCAACGCATCGATGGCTCCGAGCGCCATATCATCATTGTTGGCGATTACAAGCTCGATCTCCCCGTCATATTCCGCAAGCATCTGCGTCATCTTGGTCTGCGCCTGCGCCCGGTTCCAGTTCGCAATCCCGTACGCGAGTTTTTCCACCTCCACGCCGTTGTCTATGATCGTTGAGACCGCATACTCGGTGCGCACGATCGCATCCTGATGCCCGGCTTCTCCCTCCAGCACCACATACTGGAAGACACCGTCACCGTTCTTATCAGCATCCGGATTCTCCTTGAACGCATCCGCCGCAATCTCCCCCTGCATGATTCCGGACTCGAATGCTTTCGCCCCGACATAATAGACGCGGTCCCAGCGCTCCAGATCCTCCTCCACCAGTTCCCTGTTGAAGAAAATGACCGGCACATTATTTTTTTCCGCCATATCGATAATCGTTGTCGGCTCTGTCCGGTCGACCAGATTCACACAGATCACATTGCAGCCGGCATCTAACATTTCCTCGACCTGACTGTTCTGCGTCGACTGGCTTCCGGCCGCATTGTAGACTTCCACGTTGATGGCAATGCCCGTCTGTTCTTCCTGCTCTGCCGCATATTCGTTAAAATCCGTCATCATCTGCGATACAAACGTGTCATACTGATCGTATACGGTGACGCCGATCTTAATGCTTGTCACTTTCTGTACCTGGCCGTCTGTCCCGCAGCCCGCCATGCTTCCCAGTGACACCAGCGCACCAAGCCCGGCCGCCATTCCTCTTAGCATCCTCTGTGACATAACACCCTTCCTCACTTCTCCTGTTTCTCTCTGCTACTGCACAATCGGGAACAGCACTTTCTGGATATCCGCATCATACAGATGTTCCCGGTCGACCACCAGATAATTGACCTTGCTGCTTCTCGTGGTATCCATGTGATAAATCAGCTGCTTTGCGATTGCCTCCATGCTCTGATACCCCATATTGAATTCATTGGGAACCACGAGCGTCTGTATCCAGCCCTTGTCCAGATAGTATACATTTTTCTCGGAACTGCCCACGCCGTACAGCGAGCACCGGTCAAGTCTCCAGCCCAGCTCATCCCCGGCAAAAAAATCCACCATCATCTCCGTCTCGTCATTGCCGAGTGCAATCAGAATGTCCACCGGTTTGTCCTGCTCTAACGTATAGAACGCGTCCTTGATGCTCTCCGCCTTTCCTTCCAGGCTCCACTCGACGACTGCACCGCTCTCGCGCAATCCCTGCGATACCCCCGTATAACGCTGCTGCATGGAGCGCTGGCTCTGGCTGCACGCAAGAATTCCCACGCGCTTGCCGGCGAGGTCATCCCCGAAATCGGACTGCACCGCCTGTGCGAGCGCTGCTCCCATCTCCTCATTATCCGGCGCCACCAACGCGTAGACCCCTTCCGGATCAACGTCCGTCTCCAGCAGAAGCACCGCCGTCTGACCGGAGAGATCCTCCAGCTCCTGTCCGGCGTGATCCGTATTCATCTGCAGAATAATGCCGTTGGCTCCATTTGTGACCTGCTTTTTGACCACATCCATCTCTTCCATTGCGGTGGAAAAGCTCCCCGTCGACACAAAGCTCAAACTGATGTTGTAATCCCGCGCTGCCTGCTCAAGCCCCTGTCTGAGGGAAGTCCAGCGGTCGCTGTTGCTGTTCTCGACAACCACGGAGACGCGGTAGGACGTCTCCTGCTTACCGACGTTTAGCATATTGTAAAACGCCCAGATAATCACCGCCACCAGCATCAGGATCAACATACCAAAATAAAGTCTATTTTTCTTCATCCTGCCGTTCCCCCTTCAGCTGTTTTAGTCTTCCTCCCTCCAGCAGTTCCGTATTTTCTGGTGAGTACGCAATGTACGGAAGGTGAATCCGCACGGTCGTCCCCTCATCCAGACAGCTCTCAATCTCAAGACCATACGGCTCCCCGAAGCGGAGTCTGATCCGGTTATGTACATTGATGAGTCCCACACCGGAGCCGTGCTTGCGCACTCTGTTGTTCTCTGTCAGGAGCGCATCTACCATCTCATCCGGCATACCGAGTCCGTTGTCGCGCACTTCAACATAGACATCGTCTCCCTTCCGGTATCCCACAACCGTAATCTCACCGTCGCCATCCATGGATTCCATTCCGTAATAGATTGCATTCTCAAGTAAAGGCTGGATCACGAGTTTTACCGTACAGCAGCTTAAAATAGCATCCTCCACCTGAAATTCCACAGTGAATTTATTCTTATAGCGGATCTTCTGGATATTCATATAATTTCTGGCATGTTTTAATTCGTCCTCCATGGAGATGATCGTCTTTCCGCGGCTTAAGGAAATGCGGAACAGGCTGGCAAGCTGCGTCACCATAAACACCGCGTCCTCATACCGCTCGCCCTCGATCATCCAGACGATGGAGTCCAGCGTATTATATAAAAAGTGCGGGTTGATCTGTGACTGCAAGGCGTCCAGCTCGCTCTTCCGCTTTTCTTCCTGCTCCACCAGAATATCATGCATGAGTTCCTGGATCTGCGCCACCGTAGAACGCAGCGTCTTCCCGAGATGTTCCACCTCAAGCGAACCGCCCACATAGATATCCGGGTTCATATTTCCCGCTTCCCAGTCCTTCACCGAATCGTTCAGGCGCTTTAGCGGCTTTGCGATATTCGCAGAGACAAACTGGTTTAAAAGAATAATCATCAGTATGGACAGCGACATCAGAAGAATCACGAACATCCGCATCCCTGAGATTCCCATATCAAAAGAACTCATCGGAACCACACTCACGATCTTCCAGCCGGTGTAACTGATGGTCTTGACCGTGACAATGCGCTTTTCCCCGTCATATTCCTCCTTGTGGCTGCCATCCTCGTAGGATGCTGCCACAAGATTGTTCTCCGAAAACAGATCCGTGTAGATCAGCTTCTGCTTCGGGTGATAGATCAGTTCCCCGCTTCCGTCCATCAGATAGACATACTCCGACGCATTGTCCGTATTTGCCTTCGTCAAAAGCTGCTCGATACTGCTGTAATTCATATCCACAAGCAGCACACCAAGTGTCGAATTGCCGCCGCTTGTCAGCTCCACCGCCTGGCTTAGCGATACGACCCAGTAATAGCGGTAACTCGGATCGTCAAACAAATTCTGTACATGCGGCGTGGAAAAATGCACGTTCTCCATCTGTCCCGTCGCCTCCGTAAACCATTCCTGATCTACGATGTCGAGGTTGTTCTTCTCCGTGGCAACCGGCGCTGCAGCAACCAGTCTTCCGTCGTTGGTATAGCAGGCGATGCTGATCAGATTGTCCTTGTTCGCCTCATAGAGAAGGTTCATCTCCTCATCAAGCGAGTCCGTCGCCAGATCCTTGTCCTTAATAACGCTGTAGTACATGGCGTCGGAAATACGCCGCATGTTGCGCAGATAACTCTCCAGATTGATTGCCGTCTGGTTCAGCAGCTGCTCCGCGCTCTGCGTCGTCATATCTTCCATTTTATTGACAAAACGGTTGTACAGGGAAATCCCCAGAATACCCATACTGATGACCGATACAATCGTAAAAGACAATGCAATCGTCATCTGAATGGACTGCGGCCTGATGTGTTTTTCCAGGAAGGAAGTGACCTTCTGCCGCCACTGTTTTACTCTTTCTCTCATCCTCTTTGCACCCTATGCGCCCTATGCATCCTGCGCAGCTTCCATCCGGCTTGTCTTATACTTGGACGGCGACATGCCGAACTGCTTTTTGAATACATAGCTGAAATAGTTCGGATCGGTATATCCGACTTTCTCCGCAATCACGTAAGTCTTCTCGTTCTGTGTCAGAAGCAGCTCCACCGCCTCCTCCATCCGGTAATCTGTCAGATAGTTGATGAACGTCTTCCCGGTCTCTTTTTTGAACACCGTGGAAAAATAGGCGGCGCTCACATTGAGGTATCCGCAGATCGTCTCAATTCCAAGGTCGGTATCCGCATAATGCTCTTTCACATAGTCGATTGCCTTCGACACAAAGGACTTCGTCGTATCCTGGCGCTCGTTCTGCACCTGTTTTTGTAATTTCAGACAGTTCTCACACAGCCATTCCCGGAGTGCATCCGTCGACTCCAGCTGCATGGCGCGTGTATACACATCCCCGTTGCCGCCGAACACATCTTCCAGGTTGATCTGATTGTTCGCCCCGAAACGCGACAGCTCCGTGATCAGCTCCATAATGAGAATCCGGTACCGCTGCAGCGACATCTTGCTGCCCGCAAGCTTCTCCGCAAATTCCGCAATCGCATCCAGAAGCGGCTGTTCCTCTCCCACCTTGACCTTTTTAATGATCTTCTGGATAAAAGGCTCCTCCCACGGCAGATCGGCATTCTCCTGAGGGTCGATCTCCGCAATGTTGATGGCTCTGGTATTGCCGTAGAGCACACGGTAGGACACGGCATTCTTCGCGCCGAGATAGGACATCTGCAGTTCTTCCGGACCGCTGCACACATGCCCGATTCCCGCCGTGATCTTCGCCTTGCAGACACGCTTTGCCATCTTGCAGATCTTATCCATGCAGTCGGTAAAACGTGTGATCGCCTCCTCTGCGGGCAGCTGGGTAATCACAATGCCATCCCCCAGATATGTCACGATCTTGCTGTCATATTCAGAAGCTGCCAGCTGCTCCTCCGCCAGCTTTTTCACGGAGACCGCCAGCAGAAACGGATCGATCGGAAGCGCCCCCTCCATCGGGTTGGTCGTGCTGATGTGCAGCACGGTCACCACAAAATAGGGACCCTTTAGCGTGAGGCTGCAGTTTTTTGCATATTCCTCAATGGAGTCCTCCGGAATCCGTCCGTCGATGAGCGACGTCAGGAAATTTTCCTGCAGCATCGGAAGACTCTCCAGATAATATTCCCGAAGCTTGTCAATATTGCGCTTTTCGTCCAGTTCCTTGTCCAGATTGTTCTTGATCCGCTCAAAGACCTCACGCAGTTCGTTGGCATTGATCGGCTTTAAAATGTATTCTTCCGCCTCGATTTTAATCGCTTCCCTGGCATACTCAAATTCATCAAAACCGGAGAAAATAATGACCTTGATCTTCTGGTACTGCTCCTTTAGCTTCCGGCAGAGCGTAAGGCCATCCATGTAGGGCATCTTAATATCCGTCATGACCACATCCACGGAAAGCTCTTCCGCCATCTCAAGCGCTTCCACACCGTTTCTTGCATAGCCCGCAATGCGAAAGCCCATGCCTTCCCAGTCCAGCTTCTTCATGATGACCTGGAAGACCTCTTCCTCGTCATCCACCAGCAAAACGGAATACAAACTCATATTCTCCCGCTCCTTTTCACTCGCACTCATCCATTCAACCTCCGTACTGATCCTCCATCCGCTTCCAGAGAATGCCGAGAATCACCGTACAGATAATGATCTCCGCCACTGCCACATAGACATTCACAAACACCAGAATCGCCATCAAAAAGGTAGCCGCACCGAAGAACAGTAGCAGCTTTCCTCCCGCCTTGCAGTACGCTTCCTCGTCCTTCACCGGCGGCTTATTTTTCCCGCGGATTGCCTGGCTGTCGTGCAAAACGATCAGCCGGATCGCATAATATACACAGATCACAAGTAAAAGCAGCGGAATCCCCGCCTGCTCAATAATCGCATCAACCGTCACCTTAAAAATCCTCCTGTACTCTCAAATCTAAAATAGCGGCTGGTTCTAATGTCCCAGCCGCTATTCATTATAATATACTTTTTACTTTCTTGCTATATACTTTCTGATATCCAGAGAGATTGCGATGAAGATAACAACACCGATTGCAATGTACTGTGCGTTTGCATTCATACCCAGGTACTGGAGAGCTACCTTTAACAGCTCGAATACGGCAACACCGATAATTGCGGATGATACTTTACCACGACCACCTGTTACAGATACACCACCGATCGTACAAGCTGCGATTGCTTCCATCTCGTAACCATATCCGGTCTGGACGGATGCACCGCCGGCTTTTGCACCGAGCATGAAACCTGCAAGACCATACATAGCTGCTGCTTTCATGTAGATTAAGATCAGAGTTGCTTTTACCGGAACACCGGCAACCTCTGCTGCCTGTGGGTTACCACCGATTGCATACATGTACTTGCCGTGACGGGTCATGTTGAAAATGAACCATGTGATCACCGCCACAATAATTGCGATCCAGATCAGATAGTTGATACCGAGGAACTTACCGTTAGATACGTTCGTGTACTGCTCTACATAGCCACCGAGCGGTGTTGCATTGGTTACGATAAGTCCGATACCATAAACGATCTCCATCATTGCCAGCGTGGCGATGAAAGGCGGAACGTTTAAGTAAGCAATGAAAAATCCGGTAACCGTACCGAATGCCGCACATACCAGCATGGCAATCAGTGCTACGACGAATACGTTGAGCGGCTGCATATCCGGGAAGAATTTTCCGGAATAATCCATACGCTGTAACAGCATACCGGAGATACATGCACCGAAACCGATCATACGTCCTGCAGAAAGATCACATCCTGCTGTGATAACACAGCCTGCGATACCAAGTGCAATGACGAGTCGTGAACTCATATTCATCAGAATATTCATGAAGTTGTTCTTTGTGAAGAAGTTATCGGATGTGAATCCGGTATAGATTACCAGGATGAACATGACGATGATAACTCCGTTGTTGATTAAGAAATCTTTTACTTTCTGTTGATTTGTCTTTGTCATTTTCGTCTCCTCCTATCTCATCAGAATCTCGTTGCAAAGTTCATAACCATTGCCTGTGTCATCTCTTCCGGCTGGTCGATCTCGCCGGTAATCTTACCGTTACACATAACACAGATGCGGTCTGCCATACCAAGCAGCTCAGACATTTCTGATGAAATCATGATGATTGCCTTACCCTGTGCCGCCAGTTCATTCATGATCTCGTAGATCTCATGCTTTGCACCGACATCGATACCTCTTGTCGGCTCATCCATGATCAGCACATCCGGATCATTGGCAAGCCATCTGGAAATAATAACTTTCTGCTGATTACCACCGGATAAGTTTGAAATGTGCTCGTTCATGCTCGGTGTCTTGATGGACAGCTTCTTGATGCTGTCATCCACAACTTTGTTCATCTTCTTATGATCCAGCACAAATCCTGCTTTCAGGTACTTGTTATAAATGGAGACGCCAACGTTGTCCTTGATGGACAGACAGCCGAAGATACCGTTGCCGCGGCGGTCCTCTGTGATGAGTCCGATTCCTGCATTCATCGCATCGATCGGATGCTTGATCTTTAACTTCTTGCCATGCATGTAGATCTCACCAGATGCGATACCGCGGATACCGAAGATACCTTCCATCAGCTCTGTTCTCTGGGCTCCGACCAGTCCGCCAAAGCCTAGGATTTCGCCCTTGCGAAGTGTAAAGTTCACATTCTGGAATGAATTTGCATGGATTGAGCAGAGGTTCTTGACCTCCATGATGACCTCACCTGGGGTATTCTTCTTCGCCGGATATACGTTTGTGAGCTCACGTCCTACCATCTTTGCGATGATCTGATCGGTCGTCAGCTCTGACGCCGGCCAGGTTCCTACATAGGTACCGTCCCGCATGATCGTGATGTCGTCCGCGATGCGCTTGATCTCATCCATCTTGTGGGATATGTATACCATCGCAACACCCTTATCACGAAGGTCATTCATGATACGGAAGAGTGCTTCTACCTCATTATCGGAAAGAGAGGAGGTCGGCTCATCAAAGATCACGACCTTCGCCTGCTGGGATACCGCTTTTGCGATCTCCACGGACTGCATCTGACCGATGGAAAGTGTGCCGAGCTGTGCCTTCGGATCAAAATCCATCTTTACCTCTTTCAGCCACTTCTCCGTCTCCGCATACATCTTCTTGTGGTCAATCACCTTGAGCAGTCCATAATTCTTTGTCGGGAATCTTCCCAGATACAGGTTCTCAGCCACGCTTCTCGCCGGAACAGGCTGTAATTCCTGATGTACCATGGCGATGCCGTATTTCATTGCTTCATCCGGGTTGTTGACCTCAATCTTCTGCCCGTCCAGATAAACCTCTCCCGCGTCCATCTTGTAAATACCGAAAAGACATTTCATCAAGGTAGACTTGCCGGCTCCGTTCTCACCCATCAGTGCATGGACGGTTCCGGGACGAAGGGAAAGCTGTACATTGTCAAGTGCCTTAACACCTGGGAACGATTTGCAGATACCCTTTAGCTCCAGTTTGTACTCAGCCATGTTTCTCCTCCTTCTATATTGATACAGATTCTGTTGTTATCTGTGTACTGTCGATGTTATTGTCGATGTTTTCTAATTTTTCTAATCTGTTCTGTCACACAACTATTTCATATCTTTAAGACAGGTGCGGATGCCCGAAAACACCCGCACCTTCTGCTTATCTGCTATCAATCATCCTGCGTGGTAATTATTTTACCATGTCAAGGATTTCCTGTGCATTGTCTTTTGTAACCTTTACATAATCACAACCAATGTAATACTCGTTGGTCTCACCGTTGATGAAGTTGATTGCTGCATCAGCTGCACCGTGGGACTGTGAGAAGTGATCGTTGAATACGGTACCTGTCATGGTTCCGGCTACAACATCCTCAAGAGCCTCGGATAATGCATCAACACCTACTAAGAAGATATCGGTACCTACGGTACGTCCTGCAGACTGGATTGCCTGTAATGCGCCAAGTGCCATTGCATCGTTGTTACAGAATACAACTTCTACTTTATCGCCGTACTGTCCAAGAGCGTTTGCTACGATCTGCTGTGCCTGATCCTGCTGCCAGTTACCAACCTGATCGGAGAGGCATTCAACCTCAAGACCTGCATCGGTAAGAGCCTTTACGGAATACTCGGTACGATACTGAGCATCAACGTTCTCCGGATCACCTTCTACCATAACGTACTGGATCTTTCCATCGCCGTTTAAGTCTACTGTGTCAAGACCAAGGTCTGCGATCATCTCGCCCTGGAAAGTACCGGACTGACGTGCGTCACATCCAACGTATGTAACATTCCAGCCGTTGTCTTCCCATCTCTGCTCTTCCTCTGCATCCGGCTCACGGTTGATGTATACGAGCGGGATATCTGCTGCTACAACCTTGTCTGTGATGGTAGCTGCGGATGAAGAGTTTACCGGGTTAACAATGAGAACATCTACGCCCTCGGAAATGAAGTTGTCGATCTGACCTGTCTGTGTCGCCTGATCGTTTGCTCCATCAACGATTGTGATATTGTCTTTGGAGAAGCCCTGCTCTACCAGATAATTCTCAAGCTCTGTACGGAACAGTGTCATGAAGTTATCGGAGAACTGGTAAATGCATACGCCGACTTTCTTGTCTGCATAGTCACCGCCTGCTGCATCGGTTACTGCATCTGCAGTATCGGAAGCCTCGGTAGCCGGTGCTGCTGCATCGGTTGTCGTGGATGCTGCGTTATCTGTTGTGGTTGTCTCGCCAGAAGAGTTTCCACATCCTGTTGCCATTGTTGCAACCATAGTAGCTGCAAGGATTAAACTGATTACTTTCTTTTTCATCTCTGAAAAACCTCCCTTTTCGTATTCGTAACTCCTTGTTACATCATGCATTATAGCAATGGAGGCATGTAAAGAACATACAATATTCTTCTCTTTTTCTTGAAAATACTTCTGTTTCTTTTGTGTGTTTCGTATAATTTTATGGTTTTTCGTTTTTTCTTCTTGTGCATATTTTGCAGATGGCTGTTTTTAGCATGTTCTGCTTCGTGCAAATACACAAATGTCCCTGTGTGAAAGACAACTCTTCCACACAGGGACATCTGCTCTGTTTCGACTTTATTCTTATTATAAATACTTCCTGTTCGCCTACAGGGAAAGTACCTTTTCCGCGATCGCAACCGCATCGCGGATACAGTCCGGACAGCTCCGCAAAACCACGCCGGTTTCCACACCCTTCAATTCCTTACAGACAAGCGCATGGTTCTTCTCGGCAAACTGTCTGGTGATCTCTCTGGTCAGCTGATAGGTTGCCGCCTTGGTCTTCGGGTTCTTCGGATCGGCACAGCTGTTCTTGAAGCCCGCAAGCATCACCGCACCGGAGACCGCTCCGCAGGTTGCCTCCATGCCGCCCATGCCGAGTCCGAATCCTTCCGCCGCGGCAAACAGCGTCTCTTCCGGCACGCCGATCTCCTCCGCAAACGCACACGCCACCGCCTGTGCACAGTTGCATCCCCTGTCATGCAATTCGATTGCTTTTTCCTGTTTTGTCATTTTATAACTTCCTTTCCGTTCCTTATAAAATCCTTATAATTTGCCTGTATGCTGTTTCTGTGAACATCTTATCACAACTTATCACAAGAAGTAAACAAGGAGGATTCCAGAACGTATGAATCAGACAACAATCACAAAACAACGGGGACTCTCAGACTTTGCGCTCAAATATTTTGCCATGGTCTGCATGATTCTCGACCACATTCACTATTTTTTCTCATTTACAGGGAAGATCCCACTGTTCTTTTCGTGGATCGGCAGGCTTGCCGCCCCGCTGTTCCTCTTCTGTATCGTGGAGGGTTTTCTTCACACGCACGACCGGAAAAAATATTTTCTGCGTATTTACGCCATCGCCATTTTCATGGGACTGGTGCAGTTTTCCTTCTATAATATTGCATCCGGCCTCGTCCGGCCGGACGGCTTTTTCCCGCAGAATCAGATGCTTGCATCCTTTTCCGTCCTGCTCGTCGTTCTTTGGGGCATCGACCGGTGTCAGAAGAAGCAGTGGATCCGGGGACTTTCTGCCATCCTGATTCCGGTCTTTCTGCCCTTTCTTCTGTACGGGCTGTTCGCCGTATCTGCAGCCTTTGGCATTCCCTACGGCAATTTTCTCTTAAACCTTCTGGTGTACAGTGTCCTGCCCTGCCACACTGCGATCATCGACGGTGGCACCGCCACACTGCTCGGCGGCGTGATTCTCTACCTGACGCACAGACACCGCCGATTGCAGGCAGGTGCCTTTGCACTTTTCGTGCTTGCGTGGGACATCCTGCCCGTGCTGCTTTTTATGCCCGCAGGAACTTCTGCCTCTTTCTTTTTTACCGATGCTTATGAGTGGCTGGAAGTTTTTGCCGTTATCCCTATGTTATGTTACAATGGAACCCGTGGACACGGCTCCAAAAAGCTGTTCTACTGGTTTTATCCGACGCACATTTACGTGCTGTACGCACTTTCGTTCCTTTTGTACCTGACCCTTTATGGAATGGGTTCTTGATAGAAATGAGGTTTTTATGGCTCACATTCTCGCAATTGACGATGATCCCGGCATCCTCGCGCTGATTGAACATGCACTCCGCCGGGAGGGGCATACCATTACCTGCATGCCGCATGTCCCGGCGGATCTTGCGGCGCACCTCGCAGAGTATGATCTCATCCTTCTCGACGTCATGATGCCGCAGACGGACGGCTATGAACTCTGCAGCGCCATCCGCGACGACACGGACTGCCCGATTCTGTTCCTGACCGCAAAGACCATGGAGGAGGACGTCGACTACGGTTTTTCCGTCGGTGCGGACGACTATATCAAAAAGCCCTTCTCCATCGTTGAACTGCGTGCGCGCGTTGCCGCACATCTGCGCCGGGAGCAGCGCGAAAAACACCACTGTCTCTCCATACAGGGCATCCGCTTTCTGCTCGCCTCCCGCGAGGTCGCAGCAGGCGGTGTCACGCTCCCCTTCACCAGGACGGAATATGAGATCACACTTCTGCTCGCCAAAAACCGCGGGCAGACATTTTCCAGGGAGCAGATCTACGAAGCGGTCTTAGGATACGACAAGACAGGCGACGAGTCTGCCATTACAGAGCATATTAAAAATATCCGGAAAAAATTCGCCGCAGTAAATATGGCGCCAATTCAGACAGTATGGGGGATCGGTTATCGATGGAACGCATGAAAAAAAAGGAAAAAGAAATCCGGCTGCGCACATTTTTTGTGCGCTTTTTACTAAAGCTTGTCGCTGCGGTGCTTCTGGCGTTCCTGCTGTGGCTTTTCCAGATTACCGTCTCCGTCGGTACGGGGCTGATCCTGCCTGCGGACACCGCCGAAAAAGAAGCTCTTGCCTACCTTCACACCATCGGTGCACATACAGACATCGTGTCTTCCGGGATTCCATCCGCCTGCAGCTACGCCATCTATGACACATCTGGAGCGCTTCTTGAGACGGACATGTCCGATTCCCTCCGCGAAAACGCGGATCTTCTCGCGCTTTCCGGGCAGGATTCTCTCTCCGCAAATATGCTCGGACGAACCTATGTCAAACGCCAGACCGACACCCGGATTGTGGTGCTCACCTACGATTTCCGGTCTGCCTTTGCAAATCCCACGTTCCGGCGTCTCTTTCCGAGCGCTGAACTGTTGGAAGTGTTTCTCCTGCTGTTCCTGCTTCTTGCAGCTTTTGTACTCGTCATCACACGGCAGGCAAAATACCTGTCGCGGGAGCTTTTTCATCTGCAGGAAGCCGCCGACGAAATCCGCAATCAGAATCTCGACTTTACCATCCGGCCAACTGCCATCCGCGAATTCAACCAGGTTGCCGCTTCTTTGGACGCGCTGAAATCCGAACTTTCCGCCTCCTTAAAAGAGCAGTGGCACATGCAGCAACAGCGCAGACGTCAATTTTCCGCGCTCGCCCATGACATCAAGACGCCGCTTACGATCGTCCGCGGGAACGCGGAGCTTTTATCCGAGACAGCGCTCGATGAGACGCAGCAATCCTGCAACCGGTTTATTCTGGAAAATGCCGCGCAGATCCAGGACTATCTGTCGAGAATTATCGAGCTCGCAAAGACGGATGATCCCGCTGCATTTTCCGCAGAGTGCCGTTTTCAGGCGCAGCTTCACACGGCATCGTTTTTCGACGATCTGCTCGGGAATACAAAAAGTCTCGGTCAGAAAAAAGAACTGCATGTTCTTTTTTCCACCGAGACTCTTCCAGCCGTTCTGCCACTGCCGGAACATCCGCTGCGGCGTATTTTAAACAATCTGCTCGACAATGCCGTGTGCTACTCACCGCACAAAGGAACGGTCACTTTAGATGCCTCCATCCGCGATTATAGGGATGCACCCGAGAAAGAAAGCACGCTCTTTCTCACTGTATCCGATGAGGGACCCGGCTTCTGCGAAGACGCCCTGCTCTACGGCACGGAAGCCTTTTACAGGGAATCCGCCGACCGGAATGACAAAAGCCACTTCGGTCTCGGACTTTCCATCGCCGACCAGCTTGCCCGTGGACTTGGCGGATCGATCACTCTGTGTAATGCGCCGGCAGGCGGAGCCGTCGTAATCGTAAGACTTCCTCTGACCGGACAGCTACAGCGCGATACGGAATAAATCCTATTCTACCGGAACGGTCCAGCCGTACTTATCCGGAAGCTTACCCCACTGGATACCGGTCAGTGTGTCGTACAGCTTCTGTGTCAGCTCGCCGATCTTGAAGTCGTTGATCGTGACAACGTCATCCTTGTAACGGAGCTCGCCGACCGGAGAGATCACGGCTGCGGTACCCGTTCCGAATACTTCCTCTAAGGTTCCGTCATGTCCTGCCTTCATCAGGTCATCGACGGATAATCTGGTCTCGTTTACCTTGTAACCCCAGTCTCTCAACAGATGAATCATGGAATCTCTGGTAACGCCCGGAAGTACCGTACCCTCGATCGGTGCTGTGTAGATCTCACCGGCGATCTTGAACATGATGTTCATTGTACCGACTTCCTCGACGTATTTGCGGTGCTCACCGTCCAGCCAGAGTACCTGGGAGTAACCAAGCTTTTCTGCCTTTACCTGTCCTAAGATGGAGCCTGCATAGTTGCCGCCGCACTTGGTGAATCCGGTACCGCCCTTGACTGCACGCACCAACTCGTCCTCGACAAGAATCTTCACCGGATTGATGCCCTCTGCATAGTAAGCGCCGACCGGGCAGCAGATAATCATGAATTTGTAAGCGGACGCCATATGTACGCCGAGCGCAGCCTCTGTTGCGAACATGAACGGGCGGATATAAAGAGAGGTCTCCGGCTCAGACGGAACCCAGTCTGCCTCCACCTTTACAAGTGCTTTTACCGCTTCTACGAACATATCCACCGGGAACTCCGGCATGCAGAGTCTCGCGTTGGAATTGATCATTCTCTTCGCATTCATCTCCGGACGGAACAGCTGGATCTTCCCCTCTGCCGTGCGGTATGCTTTCATACCCTCAAATGTCTCCTGCGCATAGTGCAGTGTCACACAGGCAGGATCCAGACTGATCGGTCCTTCCGGCACGATTCTCGCATCCTTCCAGCCGTCTTCCTTCGTCCAGTCCATGACGAACATGTAATCGGTCATATACTTGCCGAATCCGAGATGTTTCTGATCCGGTTTCTCCTTTAATACGTCTCTTTTTACAAATCTGATATCCATTATGCTACCATTCCTTTCCCGACATATAAAATTCTTGAAATCAATTATGATACTTTCTTTTTTCAGTGTCAAGATTATTCCAACCGCTTATGCCGCACATGATTGTAAGTTATACACCAGCGGTTTTCCCATATCTGTATAGAATGAATCATTTCAAATAAAGTGTGCACATTCTGCCTGACAGGACTTTGCTCTATAGAATTTCCTATAGAAAAAAGCGGAGCAGGATCTTTTCTCCCGCTCCGCCATCGGAGTCTCTTTTCCCTATTTTACCACTTTTTTCAACGGAATCCAGAGAATAAATGCATACACGCTTCCGATCAGGGAAGTCACAAGCTGCGTCACGGAAAAGGTCGTCTGGAACACTGCCATCTTTGCCTCCATCGGTGCCGGCAGCAGGTTCGGAATCAGAATCAGCGAGATCACAATTCCCATGAACAGTGCCTTTACGACAGATCCTGCCGCCATGCCGGCAATCAGTCCGCCGTTTCCTTTGCATTTTTTCGTGACCAGTCCCACACCCAAGACCAGAAGGGCATTGCCCGCCATGATACACGGCATGATCGCCGGAATGGCACCGATGATCGGGCTTCCCGTAATAAAGAATGATGTGACCGGCGTGATCACAGAGAGAATAATGCCGCAGGGAATTCCCACACTTAACACCGCTAAGATCAGGCATGCATTGATGACCGGTCCGGTAATATAGACGCTCGTGTTCTTAAAAAACTGGCTCACGATACAGATCGCCAGAAGAACCGCTGTCGTTGTGATTTGTTTTGTTGTGATTTTCATCGCTTCCTCCTTCTGATGCAGCACTCCTTCGCAGATGTAATGCACTCTCCCGTCACTGCACCAAAGCAAGCATAATACTTCTCTCTCATAAAATCAAGCCGTCACTCCGCCAGCAGATTCTCCACAAGTGCGCAGAACTCGTCCCGGCTCAGTCCTTCCGACTGCACATTCACGGTCACACCGTTTTTCTTATAGGTCGCCAGATACCCGTCCGTGAACGTTCCTCCACTGCTGCCCGCCGGATAATGTGCTGCTGTCACCTTCACACCGGAAACCGTCATCGGCTTTAATCCGCCGGATACATAGGACGTCATCTCCCCCATGTCCGTTGAGCGTGCGCGAATGGTAAACCATCCCGCTGTCTCACTGTTCTCATAACGCATGACACAGTTGTCATCGATCACATTGCCATCTGCATCATAGCCAATCTGATACGTTTTCTCCTCATCCGTCTGCACATAGCCATCCGGAATTGCATCCGGAATCACCTTGATTCCGTAATAGTTCTGAAGCTGTTCCTCTGTGAGTGAAACCGTCTTCGCCGCTTCCGCCCCGCAGGCAATCGATGTCTGAAGTTCCTCCACTTCGTTAAAATACCAGTCAATTCCCGCAGCGCTCTCCGGCTGGGCAGCCTCTTGTATACCGTCGCCATCCCCCGCAGTGCTTTGTGCAGCCGCCTCATATTCCTCCGCACTCTCTGCGGTACCGTCCGGCGCTGCCGCATCAGATGTCATGTCGCCGTCGGATGCCGCTGCCTCATAAGTGTCTGCCGTTTCTGCACTCTCCGTCTTTGCCATGTTCGTACGCGCCGTATTCTCATACTGCTGCCATATTCCGTAGAAACCTCCGATCAAAAGAAGTGCTACACAGGCAGCCATCTGCATAAAATGCTTTCTGCGCGCTCCGAGATAGCGTACATCTTCAGCTTCCTGTATATAGGCAGGATCCGCTTCGCCGAGCGCATCCAGTAAATCGTCCGTCTTCATATTTTCCGCTCCTTTCCGCCGCTATGAAAGCAGCCCCTCGCGCTCCAGATGTATCCGCAGTTTTCCCCGGGACCGGTACAGCGAAGATTTTACTTTGCTCTCGCTGACCGCAAGCCTCCCGGCAATCGCTCCGATGCTATCCATATACCAATATCTGCGCATGAAAATAATCCGGCTCTCGCGGTCCATTCCCTCCAGGAACCGGTTGATGGACGCCGTCAGCTCCTTTCGCTCCATCTGCGTCAGCGGCTCCTCGCCTCCGGCGCAGTCATGCAGTTCCTCATATATATACGGCATGACGCCTCCGCCTCTCTTTTCAGAGTGCTTTCTGCGGTAGCGGTCCAGCGACAGATTGCGCGTGATCGCTCCCAGAAAAGCCGCCAGAAGCTGCGGGCGCTCCCTGGGCATGGAATTCCAGGCGCGCAGCCATGTGTCATTCACGCACTCCTCTGCATCCTGTGCATCATGTACAATGTTGTGCGCGATGCTCCCGCAGTAACGTCCGTACTTCTGCTGTGTCTCTGCAATCGCCGTCTGATCCCTGTCCCAGTACAGCGCTATGATTTTTTCATCCTCCATGCCCTCTCCCTCTCAGTTAAAAGCTCTCCACTGTTCCGATGAACACCGGAATGCCAGTATCCTTCTCCACAATCGCATATAAAAACGGCCGGTCTAAAATAATGCGTTCCGGCTGTTCAACCATTGCCGTCTCCTCGCACATCTCCACAACTGTGGCCGCTCCGGCTTTCGTTCCAAGCCCGTCCACATCAATGTGTGTCTTGTGCAGCACCCTGCTGATGCTGATATTTCTTCCGTCCGGACAGTACCCCATTTTGGAAAAATCCGCCTGTTTCTCATCAAACGCGAGCGGCATTCCGAGCGCCATGAGCGTATCCTTTAGCTCCAGATCCGTCTCGCCTGTAAATTGCGGCAGTCCCGTCTCTATCATTGTATCATTTTTCTGAAGGATTGTCTCGTGAAACGTTTCCCCCTCCAGTTCTTCCAGCCATTCGGTTAATGACAGTCCCTCCTCCGGAAGCAGTGCCACAAAATCATAGCCCTCCTTGTATGCCCGGCAAAAGCCGCTGGCATGTTCCATGGACAGATAGCGGTACGTGGTATCGTACATCATGGAGACTTTCTGCCCGCTTCCGTTCTCCGCATAAAATACGGCATCCTGTATCTGGCTCTCATCATAAGGCGTTTCCCACTCTGCATCAAATGCCACCGCATTCACCAGATACATGACCGCAAGCTCGGGAATCTGATCCAGAATCTCTGTTATCATGCCGTCCGTCTCCCTCTCCACCAGGCGGTTGATATCCCGGCAGGTCGTCTCGTCAAACGGTGCGCCATAAACCTCTGCGTCATACACCGTCTTCACGGTGTCAAGGAAATCCTCATCCGGCACAAACGCATCGTCCGCCGTCTTCATCCACACCGAATCTGACATGTGGAATCTGGCGCCCTCTGCATCCGGCAGACTCTTGCAGATCCTGCCAAGCACCATACTGCCATCCTCCGCCGACATTCCCGGGTACAAAACCTCTCCCATCTGCTGCTTCGTGTCGCCGTCCGCTCCGGTCCGCGTCATCTCGAGTGCCATCATCACGGAAAGAGGACACACCATCGTATTCTTCGCGCCCTCACCGTTCTGCACCTGCTTTCTGCTCTCCCGCAGCAGATTTAAGGAAAACTGCGTATAGGAATCCTCAAATGCCTCCCTGATGGCACCGAGGTCTTTTTCTTCCATTGCAGCATCCTCCGCTCCTGCATCTTCTGCCTGTCCGGTCTGTCCGCTCTGTCCGTTTGCTCCGGTTCCTTCCATCTTCCCGTCCTCTTTGGTTCCATATTGTCCGGTAAGATCGGTGGTTGTACCGGACATTCCGCCGTTCGCACAGCCTGTCATCCCCACTGCCATCATTGCCGCAAGCACACCTGCCGTCACCCGTTCCATTCCTTTTCTCCTCATAAGCTTCTCCCTCTCTTTTCTATCATCCAGTTTTTTGTCTTTCATATAATAAGACGCAAAAAACCGGAAACGGTTGCGTCCATTTCCGGTTTTTGTAATAATTTTCCATCTCACATCTTCTGTTCTCTCTACAGTCTTAAATATTCAAACGCCTGATAGACATCCAGCGCACCGTATCCCCACTCCCGGTTCGGATACCCCCTGTCATCCGAGCGCTTTGCACCGCGGATCAGCATATTTTTGATCGCGGCGTTGGACATCACTGGATCGTTCTGCTGCACCAGCGCCCACTGCATGATCTGCGCGACCGCCCCTGCCGTCACCGCCGCCGCGGCGCTGGTTCCCGTGTAGGTCACATAATTTTGGCGCAGCCCCGGTCCATATACATTCACCGCAGGTGCCGCAAAGTCCGGCTTGATCTCACCCGCCACCGTGTAGCCGCGCCCGGAATCCGCATACATGCTGTTGTTGGAAACCTGGTACCCGCCGACCGTGATGACCTGTGCCGCTGTCCCCGGCGCAGTGAGCGTCGTGTCCGGATTGGATCTTAGAAAAATCACATTTCCGTCCGTAAGCTTCTGCATCGGGAGCCACATGTTATAGTTGCCGCTCACAAGATTTTCCGGATAAACCCGCACAATCCAAAGCCCCTTGCGCACATCCGAAAAGCGCAGATAGATCAACTGGTTTGCCGTCTCCTTCGTCTCAATGCGGTAATCCACCGACACGGTCGTCCCCTCAAAGACAAACCGGAAGGTCTGGGAGACACCGGAACGCAGCGGCACTTTCGGAAGCCGTTCGCCCGTCGGCGAGATCACAGATATCGTGTACAGTTCCGGCGCGCCCGCCCACAGCTCTATGAAAAAGCCTGCCATATCCTGCTCCACGCTGATCTCCACATCCTCATATTCCATCTCACGGCGGATCGCCCCCTGAAAATGGTGCCTGGTGTTCGCCTCGTTTCCCGTTGCTGTCACAATCGAGCGTCTCCGCCTGGTGCTGATATAGTTCAGGAAATTGGACAGCGGGCCGTCCGTCCCGTGTCCCCCCATGCTGTTGCCGAGTGCAAGACAGATCACAAGCGGCATATTTAACACATTTGCAACGTCATTTAAATAGGATACCGCCATCATCAGGTCCGTCTCCTGATAGGCAGGCACTCCCTCCGGCACGAAGAAAAATTCCCGCAGATAACGCTTTGCCTCTTTTAGCTTTACAACGGCAATCCCAGCGTTTGGCACCGCCCCGATAAAGCCGTTCGGGATATCCTCTCCCCCGCACACGACTCCCGTCACGAATGTTCCGTGCCCGTTTTCATCGCGGGACGGCACCACATCATACGGCCGCTCTGCTTGCAGCGCTTCATCAATCTCCTCTTCGCGGTACTCTGCACCGTACAGAATTCCCTCCGGCGGCGTTCCGTCCTGTATCGTCTGATCCCAGATCCGCAGGATTCTGCTGCTGCCGTCCGAATACCGGAACAGCGGGTTTGTGTAATCTACGCCGGTATCGATGATGCCCACCAGGACCCCTTCGCCTTTTAACGCAAGCACCGGCTGATTCTGCAGCCGGGTAATTCCCGATGCATCGAGCGCCGTCGTATCGAGCAGTGCGTAGCATTTTGGTATCGCCGTGTAGGTATAATTCCCGATAGAAAGCGGCGGCAGTCCCTCTCGCGGGTAGAAAAAAATGTCGTAATCCTCCGCGATGCGCTGCACGCATCCGGGCGTGGACGGAACCTCTGCCTCCACCCCGTACGGAATCAAAAAATCATAATACTCCTCTGAATATACCTGCTCCATGCAATTTGGCATAAAAAACTCCGGTCATCCATTGCTTTCTTAACAATAGATGCCGGAGTGTAACTATTTATTCCATATTATCAGTTGCTGGCTGCAATCTGCGGATTCTCCGTACTCCCAATACCGATGCAGCCGCGCAGTGTGATGACCGGGCTGCCCTTCTTCTCCACATAGTCCTTCGTGATCGTGACCATGCCGATGTTGTCGTCCTTCGGAATCTCATACATGATATCCAGCATGAATTCCTCTATCACCGCGCGGAGCGCACGCGCTCCCACCTTCTTCTCTTTCGCCTTGTGTGCGATCGCGCGCAGCGCATCCTCATCGAACGCCAGCTTGACCTCGTCCATGGCGAGAAGCTTCTCATACTGCTTTAAGATCGCATTCTTCGGCTCCTGTAGAATCCGCACCAGCGTATCCTCCGAGAGCGGCTCTAGTGTAAACAGGATCGGCAGACGTCCCAAAAACTCCGGGATCATACCGAACTTGCGCACATCCTCCACCGTAACCTTGGAGAGCAGCTTCTCGTCCTTGTCGTACTCATCCTTTAACTTCGCGCGGAATCCAATCGAAGCCTCCTGATTCAGTCGCTCCTTGATAATCTCCTCCAGCTCCGGAAATGCTCCGCCGCAGATGAACAGGATATTCTTCGTGTTGACCATCGTCATCGGCACCATCGCGTTTTTGCTGCTGGCTCCCACCGGCACCTCGACCTCAGCACCCTCTAAAAGCTTTAACATTCCCTGCTGTACGGATTCTCCGCTGACATCCCGCTGGTTCGTGTTGCGCTTCTTGGCAATCTTATCAATCTCGTCAATAAAAATGATGCCGTGCTCCGCACGCTCCACATCATTGTCCGCCGCCGCAAGCAGCTTGCTGACTACACTCTCAATGTCGTCGCCTATGTAACCTGCCTCCGTGAGCGACGTCGCGTCCGTGATCGCAAGCGGCACATCCAAGAGCCGTGCGAGCGTCTTAACCAGATATGTCTTGCCGCAGCCGGTCGGTCCGATCATAAGCATGTTGGACTTCTCAATCTCCACGCCGTCCTTTTCATCCGCCGCAATCCGCTTGTAGTGATTATAGACAGCAACCGACATCACCTTTTTTGCCTGCTCCTGTCCGACCACGTATTCATCGAGCGATGCCTTGATCTTGTGCGGTGCAGGGATCTTCTTAATGTCGATGACCGGCTCCGACTGCGCCTTCGGCTTTTTCTTCTTCAGCTTCTGATTGTTCGGCATTCCGCCCTGCAGATCCGACAGGTTAATCATGCTGATGTTCGGAATTCTTCCCATGTTCATATTCATCATATCATCCATGGAAAAGCCGCTTCCGTTCATGCTGTCGAACGTCTTCTGCATACAGTCCTGGCAGATGCAGATGTTGTTCGGAATGCGGATCATCTTCCCCGCAATATGCTCCGGGCGTCTGCAGATATAGCAGATGTCCTCATACTCTGTATCCTGATTCTGGTCTGCGTCATCTGAAGCGGAGCTCTGCATTACCTCTCCGGTGCCTGATGTGCTCTCATGCTCCGTCGCATCTTCTGCATGGGGCGCCCCGCTTCCCGTCTGCGCACCGTGATCCGCGTTTCCCGCCGGCGCGCCGTGATCCGCGCTTCCCGGCTGTGTGCCGCCGGCAGCTCCTGTATTTGTATCTGCGCCAGTCTCCGGCGCGTCATCTATAATCTCTCTGAAATCATTGTGATTCATACTAATCCTCCATTCTTGCGCTGCTTCTAAGCGCATCTCAAGTTTGTGCGAAGCACAAATCTTGCGTGTGAAAAATCTTATTTTTCACACTAATATCCCCTATTCGCTTTCTATCATGAAATTTAGGTTCATTATAATGCAAACATTGTTTAATCACAAGGAAATTACGGAGATTTCATAGTTATTTTAGGAATTCACCAAAAATGGCGAAAGCCTCTTTTGCTTTCGCCATTCTCTATTTCCCTTATCCGTAAAACGCGCTCTATCTGCCGTTTCCGTTATTATCTGTGGTTCCGTTGCTATTGTTGTCATTGCCGGTCAGATCATCCACGCCGTTCTCCACTCCGTTGATGACATCCTTTCCAGCCTCACCGACACCGTCTACCACGTCGTCCACAACATTACCTGTTCCGTCTGTCGTACCCGTGCCATTGTTGTCTAACGTACCGTTATCTGTGTTCGTACCGTTTGTGCCATCCATTGTACCGGTTCCATTAACCGTATCGTTGGTTGTACCGTTCGCATTGCCATTGTTCGTGCCGTTGGTTGTACCGGTTCCACCTACCGTATTCTCTGTGCCGGTTCCGTCTACAGTGCTCTCCGTGCCGGTTCCGTTCGTCGTGTCATTGACGTTGTCATTGTTCGTACCGCAGGCAGCCATCGCGCTCACCGCGAAAGTAAGTACCAGTCCTGCGAGCAGTGTTCTCCACTTTCTCATAGTCATATTCTCCTTTTTCTCAGAATCACTTCTGTTTTCAAGGATAGTATGACCCTGACGCTTTCCTTTTATTCCCGTGGACGCTGCTTTTCTTTTGAATTTTATTTTTAAAAATTCAATCTTAAGATTTGTAATAGCCAAGCTCTCTCGACAGTTCTTCCTGTACTTTTTTCACATCCACCGCAAGTTCCTTAACGCGCTCTCTCGTCATACGGCTGGTCGGTCCGGAGATACTGAACGCGTATTTTACCTCTTTCTGGTAGCCGTGCAGGCAGGCTGCGATGCAGCGGACGCCCTTTTCGTTCTCCTCATCGTCCAGCGCGTAGCCATTCTGCCGCACTTCCTCCAACACTTCCTGCATCTGTGAAAAATCCGTGATCGTCTTGTCCGTTTTTTTCTCAATAATGCTCTCATTCCAGATCTTTTTGACTTCCTCGTCCGGAAGCGTCGCCATGATCGCTTTGCCGACACCGGAGCAGTACATCGGATGTACCATTCCCACATGGGATACCATGCGGATCGTTCCGACCTTCGCCTCAATCTTGTATATATATAAGATATGATTGCCCTCGCGCTGCACCAGATGCACCGCTTCCCCGGACAGATCCGAGAGACGTTCCATATACGGCTTTGCCACCTGCAGAATATCCATCCGCTCGAGAATCTTTCCCGCCATGTTGACCACCTTGTAGGAAAGCATATATTTCTGCGTCGCCTCATCCTGCTTTGCGTATCCCATATAAATGAGAGACATTAACAGTCTGTGTACGGTGCTCTTGTGCAGATCCAGCGCCGTGCTAAGTTCCATCAGTCCCATCTCCCCGTGGTCCGCAAGCGTCTCCATCACCTGAAAAATACGCTCTGCCGACTGTACCGGATTTTTCGCTTCTCTCTCTTCTGCCATAGTATCTCCCATGCTGTATCTCAGTCAGTTTCATCATTCAATCTGCCGTTCCGTATTACGGAACGACCTTGTTATCATATCATGACCGCCGCCCGAAAGTCAACTCCGGAATCTCCGCTGTCCCGGTGTTTTGTTTTATGGAAAATACATGATTTTGTTTCTTGAATCGGTTGACAAGGTTTTTCCACATGTTATAATAATTTTGTACCATTACATGAAACATAGTTCCGCATTGTGGAACATGAATGATAAGTAAAAGGAGAAGAATCATGAACAAAGTATTAGAAGAGTTTTCCAAGATTGGTATTATCCCGGTCATCGCACTGGACCATGTAGAGGATGCCGCACCTCTGGCAAAGGCTTTATGTGACGGTGGTCTTCCGTGTGCTGAGGTTACCTTCCGTACCGCTGCTGCTGAGGAGTCCATCCGCATCATGTCCGAGCAGTTCCCGGAGATGTTAGTCGGCGCAGGTACCGTTCTTACCACCGAGCAGGTTGACCGTGCGGTAAACGCAGGTGCGAAGTTCATCGTCAGCCCGGGCTTAAACCCGAAGGTTGTAAAATACTGCGTGGACAAGGGTATCCCGGTAACTCCTGGCTGCTCAAACCCGAGCGACGTGGAAGTTGCAATCGAGCTTGGTCTTGAGGTTGTAAAATTCTTCCCGGCAGAGGCTGCTGGCGGACTGAACATGATTAAATCCATGGCTGCTCCGTACACCAAGATGAAATTCATGCCGACCGGCGGTATCAACGCTAAGAACCTGACGAACTACCTTGATTTCAAGAAGATCATCGCATGCGGCGGTTCCTGGATGGTAAACAAAGACATGATCGCAGCAAAGGACTGGGCAGGCATCACCGCTCTCACCAAAGAGGCAGTTGCTACCATGCTTGGCTTCAAGCTCCTGCATGTCGGCGTCAACAATGCATCTGAGGAAGTTGCTTCCACAGAGTCCGCAAAGTTCGCAACTTTACTTGGACAGGATGTCAAGGTTGGCAACAGCTCCATGTTCGTTGGTTCCTTAATCGAGATGATGAAGAATCCGGGACGCGGAACACACGGTCACATCTGCATCCAGACAAATTATCTGGATCGTGCCATCTATCATCTGGAGAAGAGAGGCTTTGCTTTCGATGAGTCTTCCTTCAAATACAATGACAAGGGTGAGCTTACCGTTGCTTACTTAAAGGATGAGATCGCCGGATTCGCTGTACACTTCAACCAGAAATAAGGAGAACGTCATGACAGATCAGAATTGCGCATATTGCATGGAAGGTGATCTGGTAGCCGCATTCGGCATCAAGATCTGTGAACTTCCTTCCTCCAAGGTATATCTTTTTAAGGAGCAGAGCCACAAGGGACGTGTCATCGTTGCACACAAGAAGCACGTGAGTGAGATCACGGAGCTGACCGCCGAGGAACGTGCCGCTTACATCGAGGACATCAACCATGTTGCCGAGGCACTGCATCAGGCATTCCATCCGCAGAAAGTGAACTACGGCGCTTATGGCGATACCGGTCATCACCTGCACTTCCACCTCGTTCCGAAGTATACAGACGAGTATGAGTGGGGCGGCGTCTTCGCTATGAATCCACAGCAGAAGTTCCTCTCGGATGAAGAGTATACCGCACTGATCGAGGAGATCAAGAAGTATCTGTAGGATATGTATTTCCGTTGGATTTTATGAAACCGAGGCAAACCGCAAAGGTTTGCCTCGGTTTGTTACTGTACTCATATTTTTTGACATACTGTAGATAAATTGATAAAATAACAGAACTACAGGTTTTACACATACGAGTGGGATTTGTGGAGGAAATGCTATGAAATATTTTGTAACAGATCGCGAAAGGGATGGCACTTGTTACCATGAATTTTACAAAGGACGATGGGATGGCAAAACATTTTGGAAAGAGGATTCCATATCTTTACATGATAATATAATGTTTCAGGCAAAGGAATTTATAGCTACACTCGTAGTATGTGTTCCCAAATATGATCCTTTCGGAGAGACAGAAATTACGGCTGATGAATGGATAAAAATAGGAACTCTCATATCTTCAAAAGATAATATTTCAAAAGAGGTATACGAAGAAGCAAATAAATGGGCAAAAGAAGTTTTTAAAAGCTATGGTTGTTTCACGATATTAGGTCTATAAATAAAAACTCATACAAATTGCCTTTTGTAAAAACATATCAAAAAATGCCACCCTTGGCATCCAGCATTTTGCCGGCGTATTCCTGCTCCAGTTCTTCTGCCAGATACACATCACTCATACAGTGCATATCCGATACGCCATCACGGATCAGTTGATATACCTCGGAATGATAAAAGAACTTCAATGCCGCATCCAGTGAAATTCCCTGCCGTTTTGCAAAACACGCAATGACACGGCTATATTTTTTTTGAAGTAAAATCGGATTTGCTGTCATACAATTTCACTCCCTTCAAAATGCAGGAGAGACAATGCTCTCTCTGTGCGGAAACAAATTTGCACATTCGGTTTTTCATAACGCAGACGTTTGATAGCCTCCGCCTTATCAATCAATCCATCAAAAAACAATTCCACCGTATTGAATACCTTATCATTGGCAACACCGCCAACAACGAGATCATAATCTGTCGCGTCTTTTCCAAAAGAACCATGGTAGAGAATCATACTTCCACGCCCCTTTCTTTCATCACATCAATAAGATCATCTACGATATATTCCCGGCTCTGTGTATGCAGCACTTCATATTCCGGCACAATATAACCGCTCAGAATATCACTTTTTTCGGTAAACGCCTGATACACACGCTCTGCATTCATCCCCAGTTTTGCCGCTACATTTTCAATACAAAATACGACAAACTCGAGTTCACTGTAATTTTTGATTTTTTCATCCGCCATCATAAGCAAGCTCTCCTTTATGACAATATGAAAAACAGCTTTCTCTTCTTATCACTGTTAGTATAGCACTTCATATCCATATGCTCAATCAGATTACCTCTAAAAAAGGCACCCGGGTCATTACGACCCAAGTGCCTGTATATCCTGATCCTTTTGCGTAAGCTTCCTACCGGTGCGTATCCCACAGTCCGCAGTAGGCATCCACCGGATCCTCTCCGATAAATGCGTCGCTGCCGCTCATCAGCTTCTCGATGAGCGCATCAAACGTCTGATCCGCACTGTCGTAAGTGTTGATATACGTTCTCGCCTGCGGAATGTCTGCCAGTACGAACGGCTGTCCGCATCCGATCACGATAACCGGAAGTTCATGAACGTACCATGGGATCTCTCCGCCGCCCTTGCTCATGCCAAAGCCCGGTCTTGCCACCGGCTGGAAACCGCCTGCAATGTCCACCAGTGTGATGATCAGATCCTGATTTTCGACGAACTCCTTGATCGGCGTCTTTCCGGCAAAGTACATATTGATGTCCACTTTTTCTCCTGCTGCTGCACGCTTTGCAAGTGCGTCGAGCGGGCTCTCGTAGATAAATGCGTCAAAGCCCTTCTCGATCAGCTTGTCACGCAGACGCTCTGCCGGGCTCTTCTTGCCGCCGCCCATATATTTTGCCATCATGGTTCCCATCACGCCCGCGGATAATCCGCTAACGGAGACGATCATGATGCGCTTGTAACGGCTCGGTATCATCGGCAGGACATCCTCATCCTTGTATTTTACGAGAGTGATTCCTTTCTCGGAGATTTCTCTTGCCATCGCCTTGTGCTCTTCGCAGCCAACGACCTGCTCCATCACCTCCACCGGAGGAACGATCTCATTTTTCGCTTTTTTGTGCAGTCCCATGTGTGCTTTCAGCGCGAGAATGCGGTGCAGGGCGTCATTTAAACGCTCCTCGGTGATGATACCGTTCTCATATCCCGCCATCATGCTTGCAAAATCCTCATCCATCTCATTGAAGAAAAGGAACATATCGACACCGGCTGCAATCGTGTGCGGAAGCATCTCGCTGCGCTTCATGCAGCAGGTCAGTCCGACCATGTGGGAAGCATCGGTCAGCACCATACCATTAAAACCAAGCTTTCCGCGCAGAAGTCCCTCGATCAGCTCCGGCGAAAGGGTTGCCGGCATGATGTCCTCGTCCTTGATGCCCGGGTTAAAATGTCTGGTGTACGCAGGCTGCATAATGTGTCCTGCCATGATGGCTTCCAGACCGTTGTCAATGAGGTTCTGGTATACTTTTCCATAGCTTGCATCCCACTCCTCACAGCTCATGTCATTGACGCTGTCTGCCACGTGCTGGTCGCGGAAGTCCAGTCCGTCGCCCGGAAAATGCTTTGCAGCACAGCAGAATCCCTCATTGGTGTGTGCGCCGTCCATATACGCCTTCGTCATCTCGCACACGCGGCCCACATCGTTTCCATAGGTGCGCAGTCCGATGACCGGGTTCTCCCAGTTGTAGAGGATGTCGCTGACCGGGGCAAAGGAGAGATTACACCCGATCGCCGCCGCCTCTTTGTTGGACATACGGCCGAGCTCGTACGCGTATCTGGCGTCTCTTGTCGCACCGATCTTGGTCTGCTGGCCGATCATGGTTCCGTCGGTGCAGGCGCCGTTGCCGCCATTCTCCGTGTTGCACGCAATGATAAGCGGAATCTTGCTGTTCTCCTGAAGAATCCGGTTCTGCTCACGCACCTCGGCACCGGTTGCCGGGTTGTAGCGGATACCGCCGATGTGATACTTGTCCACCGTCATCTTCAGATACTCTTCGTCCCTGGAAGATCCCATATTGAAAAAAAGCTGACCGATCTTTTCCTCTGTCGTCATACCCGCGATGGTCTCTTCCACCCATTTACAGTCCTCTTCGGACAGGTAAAACGGTTTTGCCTTCATATCTACCATAATTAAAATATCCCTCTCTTTCTCACTCCGAATCGGCATGAACACCGAGATTCTGCTCAAATGCCTGATTCAGTTCCTTTTGATATTTCGCATCAAAGCTTCCCGCAAGAAGTTTTGGAAACGCTTCCTCTAAAAGGCGTTTCCAGCTCTCCCCCTCATGTCCGACCAGAATCGGATAGAACCGGACGCCGTTTTTCTCTGCCGCGTCCCGGTCTCCCGGTGCATCGCCGACCATCAGAATCCGCCCGGGCTCATACCCCATTTTTCTCAATTCACCGATGCAGAAAGCCTTGGTTCCCGCCTCCTGCGTCAGAAGCGTACTGCAGTCTTCGGCAAGATGATGTCTGCCCCATTCCGCCTCGACCGCCTCCCGGTTCGCGGACGACACCGCCGCCAGATCCGCCTGTTTTGCCATCGCATCCATCGCAGACTTCACATTCGGAAACGGCCGGTCCTCTGCCGGAAGCGCATGGATCGCGCGGTTGGTGCGGATGCTCCAGAGCAGCGCTTTTTCAAAACACGGGTTATCACTCTTCTGCGTCACCGCAAGCAGCGCCGGGTTGGAGAGCTCCTTCGCCTCTTTTGTCCATGCCTCGTACTCCGCAAGTCCCTCGATGTTACCGAGACCTCTCTTCTCCACCTCCGCGAGCGCCAGCGCCAGTCCCTTGAACCGGTTGATGCCGCGCGTGATGGAGTAGAGGTTGATAGAAAGCCAAAGCTCCATGCACTCCGCTTCATGCTCCGTCAGTCCGAATGTTTTGATCCACTGCGGTCCGAAGCAGGTTCTGTGCTTTACTTCCATCGTGTCCATCGCACAGCCGTCGCTGTCAATGCACACGATACAATCACTTTTTTTCTGAAAATCAAAATACCCCATTGTTCCACCTCATGTATTGCCGCCTCTTCCGGCTCCTTTGCAAGCTTTTATACGCCGGAGTATGCCGCAAATGCTCCATCGATCGGAATACATGCGCCATTGACAAATCCGCTTGCCTCCTCACATGCCAGGAACAGGACGGAACCGATCAGTTCCTCCACCTCACCAAAACGGTCCATCGGCGTATTGTTTAAAATCTTGCCGGTTCTGGCTGTCGGTGTCCCATCCTCATTGAACAGAAGCTTTGCATTCTGCTGTGTGGAGAAAAATCCCGGTGCGATCGCATTGCAGCGGATACCCACCTTTGAAAAATGCACTGCAAGCCACTCGGTAAAGTTGGAAATTGCCGCTTTTGCACCGGAGTATGCCGGAATCTTCGTCAACGGTGTGTAAGCGTTCATCGAGGAAATGTTGATGATGCTCGCACCTTTTTTGTTGACCATATCAAGCGCAAATACCTGTGTCGGAATCAGGGTACCCATGAAGTTCAGGCTGAATACAAAAGAGACACCGTCCGCATCCAGGTCAAAGAATGTCTTCATCTGTCCGAGATCCTCCGGCACAAAATACTCGTCGTCGGTCGTCGCTTTCGGGTTGTTGCCACCGGCACCGTTGATTAAGATATCGCAGGTTCCGAAGTCCGCAGCGATCTGGTCTCTCGCCGCCTGTACGCTCGCTTTCTCAAGCACGTTGCACTTGTATCCCTTTGCAATATAGCCCTTTGCCGTAATGTCATCTGCATGCTTTTTTGCCGCATCCTCATTTAAGTCGAGCAGCGCTACCTTTGCGCCGGTCATTGCCATTGCCTCCGCAAGCACGGAGCAGATGACTCCGCCCGCACCTGTCACAACAACCACCTTGCCTGTCAGATCAATCTGAAATGGTAACTTCATGTTCGTCTTCCTCCTGATTTCTATTTTTCTGATATTTATTTTTCCTTTGAAGCCTTCTCCACAGCCTCAAATAATCCGTTGATATAGGTTGCTCCAAGCGCACGGTCATAGAGTCCGTAGCCCGGTCTTCCGGTCTCGCCCCAGATCATTCTTCCGTGGTCCGGTCTCACATATCCGGTAAATCCATTGTCATGCAGCGCTTTCACAATCGCATACATATCCAGAGAGCCACAGCTGGAGAGATGTGCACGCTCCTCAAAACCATTCTCAAGCACTGCAACGTTGCGCAGATGTGCAAAATGAATTCTTCCCATTGCCGCATATTTTGCCGCCATCTTCACCACATCGTTCTTGTTCGAGCAGCCGAGGGAGCCGGTGCACAGTGTGATGCCGTTGTGCGGATCATTCACAAGACCGAGGAAACGATCAATGTTTTTCTCGCAGGTGATGATGCGCGGAAGTCCGAAAATGCTCCAGCACGGATCATCCTCATGGATCGCCATGTTGACGCCGCACTCCGCTGCAACCGGAATGACTCTCTCCAGGAAATACTTCAGATTGTCCCAAAGATCATCCTCAGACATTGCGTTGTATTCTGCAACCACCTGCTTTAACTCTTCTCTGGTGTAGCTTGCATCCCAGCCCGGAAGTGTCAGATCACTGTCGCTCTGCAGCGGATTCACAGCATCCACCTGCTCCTGATAATATACCAGGGAGGTCGAGCCGTCCGGCAGCACGTGGTCAAGCTGTGTTCTCGTCCAGTCAAATACCGGCATGAAATTATAGCAGATGCACTTCACTCCGGCTTTTGCCACACGTCTGATGTTCTCGCAGTAGTTCTCGATGTAGCGGTCACGGCTCGGCTTGCCAAGCTTGATGTCCTCATGTACCGGAATACTCTCGATAACCTCAAAATGAAGTCCGGCATCCTCCACCTGCTTTTTCAGTGCTGCGATGCTCTCCTCACCCCACACTTCTCCAACCGGAACGTCATACACAGCCGTTACGATCGAGTGCATTCCCGGGATCTGACGGATGTTCTCCAGTGTCACCTTGTCATCTGGTCCATACCAGCGAAATGATAATTTCATAGTTTCCTCCGTTCTGCGGAAGGTCCTTTCCGCTCATGTGATATTTGCTTGTATACATGTCTATGATATTGCTCCATGTACGTTTCTTTGTTTCTTTTTCTTGACTATATCATGCTTGTATACAAGCGTCAACATCCATCTTTCTTTTTTTCTGTTTTGTATAATTTTTTGTATCTGTTTTGTCTATTATTCACAATTTACGCCGGTTTTTCCGCAGGTTCTGCTTTTTCTCCTGTTGTATACAAGCGGGTATTTCCCGGCAGATTTTCCTTTTTTCATCTTCTTGCGCCGTGTTCCGCGCGTCTTAAGTTCCAGAAGGACTTTTTATCGAAATCCACCAGAATTCCGTCTACTGTCCTGCACCATTTTTCATCCTACCCCAAGAAACAGCGTTCCCGTTTTTTCCCGATCCTATGTATACATATGTAAGGTGCATGTCCCAGGCTTTTGAAAAATAGATTGTAATTTGTTCCATTGGGATTTATATTAGAAATATGTTCACATTTTGAATGGTAAGAATGGACACCAAATTGTCCACAGAGGAGCATGTTATGAACGGAACCAGACATACCGGCACATCCGTTGCCGTTTATAAAGATTTAAAAGAACAGATTCTTCATCTGGAACTGCCGCCGGGATCTGCCATCAGCGAGATCGACACGGCCGCCGCGTTCCATGTATCGCGCACCCCGGTGCGGGATGCCTTTAAAATGCTTGAGCGCGAGGGGCTTCTGGAAGTCCGCCCGCACATCGGTACATTCGTCTCCCTGATCGACCTCAACATGATCTCCGACATTCTCTATCTGAGGGAGACCTTAGAGCAGGCGGTGTTAAGAGATCTGACCGCAGGGTACGATAAATCCCAGGAATTCCGCATCCGTCTGCTGTTACAGCGCCAGTGCGGACTTCTGGAACAGGATCTGCCCGCCGAGGAACTCGGGCGTGCCTTCATCATTAACGACAACGAATTCCACACAACGCTCTACGAGCTCGCCGGGAAACGCACCGTCATGGATTTTCTGACCGGCGTGAGCTCCCAGTACGAGCGCTTCCGCACCTTTTTGAATCTGGGCGACCGCGATAATCTGCTGCGGCTGTACAACGACCATATCAAAATCTGGTCGTGTATCTCCTCGCGGGATTATGAGGGGCTTTCGGATGTAGTTTCCCATCATATCTACGACGGCTTTAATGCAAGCACCGAGATCATCTCCAGACATCCGGACTATTTCTGTCCGTTTCACTAAAATCTTTTAGAGCCAGCAATCCGCAGGCAGGCTACGCCTGCCTGATTGTCTCACAGACGCGGTCCCACTCCTGTTTTAATGACGTCATTTTCTCCTGCAGTCCTTCGCGCGTTCCTGCACGTAAGAGCGCAACAATCGCCGTGCTCTGCTCAAAAAGTCCCGTAATCCCCAGCGTTCCGGTCAGTCCTTTTATGGCATGCACCTGTTCCAACAGCTCCGCATCATCCTGCTGCTCGAATGCCGTCCAAGCCGCATCCATGTGTGCATCCTCCGGCAGCTTTCGCAGATATTTTTCATAAATCGCCTGCTTTCCCATAAAACGTGCCAATGCGGCATCGTAATCGATTCCGGCTGCGCGCAGTGCGTTCTCATCCATGGCAGTCTCCCCCTATCACGCTTTCTATGGTTAAAATTCTACTACCAGATGCACCAATACGCAAACATTTATTTCTTCATTTTCGGCTGGAAAATCAGGCTTGCCAGATAGCCAAACACCAGCGCCGCTGATATGCCCACCGCGCTTGCCTGAAAGCCTCCCATGAAAATTCCAAGGAAGCCATATTGATCCACCGCCTCTTTCACGCCCTTCCACAATACATTTCCGAAACCGAGCAGCGGTACGCTGGCACCCGCACCCGCGAATTCCACAAACGGTTCATAGACCTGTATCGCTCCAAGCAGTGTGCCGAGACACACCAGAAGCACCATGATGCGCCCCGGAAGCATTTTTGTTTTTTCCATTAAAATCTGCACCAGCGCGCAGATCAGCCCGCCAACCCAGAATGCATTAACATAATCCATAGCATTTCCCCCTTTCTATCCCGCATGCTCGATGACGACCGCATGTGCAATTCCCGGCACCGTCATTCCCTCATTAAAGGAAACGGTGGAGAGCAGCGCTCCCGTCGGGACAAACAGGATTCTTTTCCATTTTCCTTCCTCGATCTGCCGCATAAAATGTGCCGAGAGCGTCACTGCCGCACACCCGCAGCCGGAACCGCCGGCGCCCGTTCCCTGTTTGTCTGCATCGTAGATCTCAATCCCGCAGTCGGTGTGGATGCTGCTGATGTCATACCCTCCGGCTCTCGTCAGATCCCAGAGGATCTCCTGCCCGACTTTTCCGAGATCGCCGGTAACGATCTTATCGTAATCCGTCACGTTTCTTCCGAAATCCGACAGGTGGCGGCAGATCACGTCACTGGCAGCAGGTGCCATGGCCGCTCCCATATTCATCGAATCCTTGATGCCGTAATCAACGATCTTACCGGTCGTGATCCCCGTGATGCGTGCCTTGCTTCTTTTTTTCCCAAGCACGTAAGCACCGCTCCCCGTGACCGTCCACGTCGCTGATTTTGGGCGCTGATTGGCATATTCCAGCGGAAAACGGAACTGTTTTTCCGCGCTGGCAAAATGGCTCGACGTCATCGCCACAACATAATCTGCATACCCCGCCGCCACACACATCGCGCCCAATGAGAGTGCTTCGCCGCAGGTGCTGCACGCTCCATAAAGCCCGAACAGCGGCACCTGATAGTCCATGAGTCCAAAGGATGTCGCAATATTCTGCCCGAGCAGATCTCCCGAAAACAGATAGCGGATGTCCTCGGTTTTCAAGCCTGCCTTCCCGACCGCCAGCGTAAATGCTTCCTTCTGCAGGGTGCTCTCCGCCTCCTCCCAGGTGTTCTGGCCGAATTTGTCATCCTCGCCTACCACGTCGAAACGGTTCCCGAGCGGTCCTTCGCTCTCTTTTTTCCCAACAATACTCGCACTGCTTATGATGTAAGGAGCCTCCGCAAACGCGAGGCTCTGCTTCCCGACCTGTATCTCCATATCACTGCTTCCTTTCGTAAGACTTTTCCTTAGTATGCGGCGGACAAACGTGTATTATACCGGTAAAATATCATTTTCGTTTCCTTCTGTTCACAAATTTTCCGGCTGCAGTTCGACTTTTTCTGTTGGGAATATGATTCGTTATTTCGGAAAATCTTTCGCTTCCCGGAAATTGGGGCGACTGGGTGGGAAATTGGGTTGACTGTTCAGAAATGTTTTGCTGCCCGGAAATTGGGACAACCGGGCGGGAAATTGGGTTGGCTGGGCAGAAATGTTTCGCATGATCGGGAAATCATCAAACTGCTGGTCAAAAACGAAATTTGTTTTCGCCGGCAGATAAAAACAGAGGGTGCATGCGAGTGCCGGATTTCCGGCACGCATGTGCACCCTCTGTTCTATCACCTTTTTTGCGCTGCTTTCTGCGCATCTGAAGTTCCGCTGGAACTTCTAATATGAATCTGTAAGATTCATTATATCATCTTTTTGCGCTGCTTTCTTAAAGCTCTCCTAGAAATCCACCTCTGTATCGTAGTAGCAGCATTTTAACAGTTTTTCCATCTCTTCCTGGCTCGGCTGACGCGGATTCGATCCTGTGCAGGCATCCAGAATTGCATTTGCTGCAATCTCCGGCAGTCTCTCTAAGAATACTTCCTCCGGCACAAATCCCTGCTCGGTCGGATAGCTGTCCGCGCCGTAATTCTTGATACAGTGCGGAATCTTAAGATCATCATTCATGCCGCGCAGATATGTAATGAGGAGCGCCACTTTTTCATCCAGCGTATCTCCGCCCAGTCCCATAAAATCTGCGATCTCGCCGTAGCGCTTTTTCGCAGTCTCATCCTTGGCGTTGAATGCGATGACCTTCGGCAGATACATGGCGTTTGCTGCACCGTGAATGATATGTGCGCCGTAATCTGCAAATGCAGCACCCGTCTTGTGAGCCATCGAATGAACGATTCCAAGCAGTGCATTGGAAAATGCCATACCGGCCAGACACTGTGCATTGTGCATAGAATCACGTTTTTCCATATCTCCGTTATAAGAGCCCACAAGATCTCTCTGGATCATCTTGATCGCATGCAGGGCAAGCGGATCGGTAAAATCACAGTTCGCCGTGGAAACATACGCCTCGATGGCATGCGTCATCGCATCCATACCGGTATGCGCTACCAGCTTCTGCGGCATCGTCTCTGCAAGCTCAGGATCCACGATCGCCACATCTGGCGTAATCTCAAAATCTGCAATCGGATATTTGATTCCTTTTTCATAATCCGTAATGATGGAAAATGCCGTCACTTCCGTCGCCGTTCCGGATGTGGAAGAGATCGCGCAGAAATGTGCCTTTTTGCGGAGCTTCGGAATTCCGAATACCTTGCACATATCTTCAAACGTAATGTCCGGATATTCATACTTGATCCACATTGCCTTTGCCGCATCAATCGGAGAACCGCCGCCCATCGCCACGATCCAGTCCGGCTTGAATTCTTCCATTGCCTTGGCGCCCTTCATCACCGTCTCCACCGATGGATCAGGCTCAATTCCCTCAAACAGACAGACTTCCATTCCTGCTTCTTCCAGATACTGCTTTGCGCGATCCAGAAATCCAAAACGCTTCATGGAACCTCCGCCGACACAGATCATCGCGCGCTTTCCCTCAAAATCCTTTAAAGCCTCCAGCGCTCCCTTTCCGTGATACAGATCGCGCGGTAACGTAAACCTTGCCATATGCTCCTCCAATCCGCCACTTCCTGTGGCAACCATTTTTTGCAGCCTTTGCCCGCCGTTACTATCATACCCCAAATCCGGCATCGTTTCTGCATATGTTAAGTATAACATATGCACAACCGGCGTTGCAATTCTTTCCGTTTCCATTCTGCAGGTTTTCTGCAAGAGATTTTCGCATCGTGCTCCGATATACCGTTCCCATATTCCGGCGTGGCGGGTTGGGGTGGGTTCCAGGGGCTTCACATCTAAAGCAGATGACTCGGTTTTTTAGTTTTTTAGGTTTTTTAGGGTTTTTAGGATTCTTACCGCCCGGGCTTGGCGGCATTCTTTCTGTTAGTCGCTTTCCGCTTCCTACCACGCAGCATTTCTTTGTCCTCCGCACCTACACGGTATGACTCCAGCATTTTCTGAATTGCCTTATTATAGGTAAAATCATCCAGTTCATTTTCCAGCAGAAATGCATGGGTCTCCTGCGGAAATTTTGCATAGGCAGTTGCAATTCCCCATGCAACTCCCATTTTGCAATAATAGCCCTCATGCTTCAGGCTGTTATATACAGCGAGCACACGGTCAATATATTCAGGCACCAGAAAATGATCCATCAGCATCACTGCCACCACCCGCTGTTCAAATTCACTCTTAGACGCGCAGTATTGCATCAAAAAATCCCACACCTCTGCCCGGTGCTTTCGGGCAATCTTAAATGTAGAACAAAACCCATCATTGACTGACCAGTCGTGGATTTTCGGAATAAATGCTGCGGCATATTCCAAAAGCTCCTCCATCTCCGCTTTCACGTAGCCAATCACAAGTCCCTGCAGCATAATCTCCTCGTAGGTGTCATCACGTGCCTCCTTGAGATAAGTTCTCCAGTCTTCCTTTGCGAGCTGCTTCGCCAGCGAGCGCAACACCGGAAGCCGCACTCCCAGAATCAAATCTGTCCCCGGAATCAGGCTGCTGGTAAAATCTTTGAACTGCTTTTCCGCATGTTTCTCTAAAAAATCACGTATCTGTTCGTTTGTCATTCTTTCCTCTCTTTGCACTGTCCATAATTTGCTGTAAATGCGATTCTGTGTCTGCGCTGCTTTCTGCGCATCTGAAGTTCCGCTGGAACTTCTAATATGAATCTGTCAAGATTCATTATATCATCTTTTTTGCGCTGCTTTCTGCGCATCTGAAGTTCCGCTGGAACTTCTAATATGAATCTGTCAAGATTCATTATACCATACATCAACTATCCCCCGGCAAAAGAAATTGTCGCAATAAGCCTAGACCTCTTCTGGGTGATAAGTAATATTATAAGAAACACACTTGTGGATTTCATGTGGAAATGCAGGTGGCAGCGAATTTCGGTTCGCGCGATTTTATAATGTCTGTGAAGCAGCGGCATTAGCCGCCACTAGAAAGTCCGCTCATTGTCTCTGATTTGTCGGACACACTCCGGGAGTGTTCAAACGTGGAAGAGACACGGAATCCGATGCAAACATTCAACTAGAAGAAATGCTCACATTTTTCTCAAACGAATCTTCCACCTACATTTCCACATGAATTTCCCAAGTGTGTTTCTAATAATATTACTTATCAAAGCAGGGGGCGATATGCTTATTGCGACAATTCCTTGCAAGCGCGTTCGCATGGAACATATCCGTCCGCAGCATGCAAGCATGCGCGTCCGTCTTTGCTTCATGCTCACTTTTGCCTCCGCGAATATTATATTACAAACCGTGGATTCGGGTCTATGCGCGCAAAAATGTGCTCCCAGACCCGCGTAAAAGTCAAAAACGGGTCTCAAACAACGAATTACATCTCTCAGACCCGCAAAATAACAAAATGGTTGACATAACGACAATATAAAAGAGAAAAACGGGTCCCTGATAACGAAATGTATCTCTCAGACCCGCAAAAATGCCCCAAAATGCAGTTTTTATAACCTCATTTTCTGCTGCATCCTCCCAGAATCAGTTTTTTATAACCTCATTTTCCTACTGCAACCGCTCTGGAATCAGTTTTCATAGATCTCACCGTCCACAATTCTTACCACACGGCCCGCATGTTTTGCCACATTCAGATCATGGGTAATCATCACAATGGTATTTCCCATCTGATTCAGATTTTCAAAAAGCTTCAATACCTCTTTTCCACTGTTCACATCGAGCGCGCCTGTCGGCTCATCTGCAAGTAGAATAGCCGGTTTTCCGACCAGCGCACGCGCAATCGCCACGCGCTGCTGCTGACCACCGGAAAGCTCATTGGGCTTATGTCTGATACGCTGTGAGAGCCCGAGCATGTCAATCGTATCCATACTCGCCTCCTGCGCTTCCGCAAGCCCCATTCCGCGCATCAGAAGCGGCATAACGATATTCTGCAGCACGTTGTAGGTCGGAATCAGATGATATTTCTGAAAAATGAAACCTATTTTCTGATTCCGGATTTTTACCAGTTCCTTTTCCTTCGCCTGTTCGATTGCCACGCCATCCAGCAGATAGTTTCCGCTGTCCGTCACATCCATGCACCCGATGATATTCATGAGCGTACTTTTTCCGGAACCGGAAGGACCCAAAATGGCAAGATATTCTCCCTGCTTTACGGTCAGCGACACATCTTTGAGCACATGGAGGGACTGCGTTCCCATGCGGTATGATTTGTTGATATTTCTCATTGTGATTACATCTGTATTTTCTATACTTTCTGCTTTTGTGACCGCGCAGATCGCCGGCTCCATATCCATCACTGCATCCATATCTCTATAATAACCTCCTCACCGTCTTCGCTGGTCTCTATCAGAAGCTTCAGCAGATCGCCAGCCGCCAGCCGCTGAAACGTCGTCTCGGTACCTGCCGTGGTGTGCACCACCGTGCTGACCGGAATCAATGTTGTCACACTTTTACCGCTCATGCCGCCATTTCCGCCCGGTGCTCCTCCACCGTTACTTCCTGTTCCGTCCGATGTCGCATCGCCCGGCATGTCGCCATTTTCTTCCTGCGGCATCCCGTCCGACATCTCCGTGCTATCATTTGTTCCGGAAGTTCCCTGCGGCATCCCGTACGATGTCTCCGTGCTATCATCCGTTCCGGAAATTCCCTGTGACATCCCGTCCGACGTCTCCGTGCTATCATCTGTTCCGGAAGTTCCCCGCGGCATCCCGCCAGGCGCCCCCGAACCATCTCCAGACGCTCCTGCGGCATCACTTCCTCCAGGTGCCCCTGATCCATCGCTTCCTCCAGGCGCCCCCGAGCCATCTCCGCCTTTTTCTGCATTCTCGGTGTTTTCCGTGCTGCTTGTAAGATATGCCTCCACCACCGATTCGTCGACTTCCACATATGTCAATTCATTTCCCTCGATGCTGGTCACATAGGCATATACATATTTCTGATTATCCGCCAGTGTCTCCGTATCTTCTATCCTGCGGGTCCATGCGAAAATACCTCCTCCGCCGAGCACTGCTGCAAGCGCCACAATGCCGCCCGCCACCGCTTTCTTCTTTATCATGCCAAACCTCTTTTCAATTATTTATTCCGCACCAAGTGCCTCCACCGGAACCAGATTGGACGCCTTATACGCCGGATAAAATCCGAAGATCGTTCCTGTTCCCACAGCAAACACGAGGGCAATCAAAAATGCTGACGCCGACAGTTCCACACGGACGCCGAGATACTGCACAATCGGCGCCACCACAAGCGATGCCAGATTTCCCAGCACGCCGCCGATGAGACTGATTGCCGCCGCCTCCGCGAGAAACTCCAGCAGAATGTCCCGCTTGGAGCAGCCAATCGCTTTTAAGATACCGATCTCATTGGTCCGCTCTTTTACGGATACAAACAATACGTTCATAATGCCGATTCCGCCGACCACGAAGACGATCGCCGCCATCGCAATCAGAAGCATCGTCAGAATCTGGTTGGAAGCCTCCGCCGCCTCCATCTTGCTTCCCGCGTCCTCAAATGTGAACTCGGCGTTCGGATAACTGGTGGCAAGCACCTCCGTCACTTCCTCGATCACGCCTTCCACATTATTCACATCCGCTGCCAGCACCGTGATGGTCGGTCTGACCGACGAGCCGACCAGATATTTCACGCCGGTCGCATAAGGGATAAAGATGGAGTCATCCGGGCTGATACCGGACGCGACCGTTCCCATGCTTTCCAGCACACCGTTTACCACATAAAGCCGGTCGTCGATATAGATCACGCTTCCGTATGCCTCAATGGCACTGCCGAAAATCTCTTCGGCAACGCTTGCGCCGAGCACGCAGACTTTTTCTTTGTTCTCATCATCATCGTCGGTGATAAAACTTCCGACCGCGAGGGAGAGGTTGCTGATCGTCTCGTAGTTACTTTTCACGCCTGCGATGGTATAGGTATCAGCTTCATCGAGATCTCCGCCATCCACACTGGATTTTGTGGTGTAAGAAATGGTCGCTGCCGAGATGCCGGACGCAAATGTTTCGATGTCATCCACATCATCCTCGCTCAGCGTGATATTTTCCTGATTCATGCGGTCTTCCATATCGCTCTGTCCGCCGAAAAAGCTTCCCATATCCGGCATACCGCCGCCGTCACCGGAAGGCATCTCTCCCCCCGGTGATCCGCCCGGCGCCTCGCCTCCCGATGAGGAACCGCCTCCCATATCGCCGGAGGGTGCTCCGCCAAAACCGCCGCCAAAGCCTCCGCCGCCACCCGGCGCCATCATTGCCATGCCGGAATCCGAATCATCGCTGCTTCCTCCGCCGCCAAAATCTGTCCCGCCGTCATAGGAAATGTCCACCGCACCGGCATTTAAGTTTTTAAACTGGTCTGCCACGTCCGCCTGACCGCCTTTACCAATGGCAATGACCATCACGATGGTGGCCGCACCGACGATAATGCCGATCGAGGTCATGATCACCTTAAATTTGTTCTGTGTGATATTGATCCAAACCAGTCTCAATAATTCTTTTGGCTTCATTCTGTCACCTGACTTTCTATCAGCACAGTTTCACCTTCCGTGAGCCCGGACGTGATTTCCACGTTGACCCCGTCGGAAAATCCCGTCTCCACATCCACCGTGCGGATCGTTCCGTCCGCATCCTTCACTTTGACATAGGATGTGGTTCCGTCCGACTGGATCGCCTTGTTGGATACATACAGCACATCCGTCACCTGCCTGCTGATAAATGTGACGTTTCCTGTCATGTCCGTGTATATTCCAGTGATGTCCCCAGTAAACGCGGCGGTCACATTGTAAGACACCGTGGAGGAACCGCTGGAAGATGAAGTGTCAATGCTCTCCACCTCCCCCGCAAACGTCTGGTTCTCATAGGCAGACAGCTCAATCTCCACGACATCTCCGACTGCAATATTTGTGATGTCCTCCTCCGACACGGAGACGGTGATCGTCACCGCATCCGTATTGGAAAAAGTGGCAACCGTTGCGCCGGAAGAGATGGTATCCCCTGCCTCGTACGCCAGATCGGTAATGGTTCCCGTATACTCCGCATAAATCGTGCCGTCATCCCCGATGGCAGCTTCAAATGCCTCAAGCGCCTCCTCCGCGTCGGACAGCGTATCTTTTGCATCGGTAATGTCATTGTCCGCCCCGGAGACATCCACACTGTACTGGCTGGATGCGTTTTTTGCCGAGAGTTCCGCTTCTTTCAACGTTTTCTCCGCCTCAATGGACTTCGTGGTACAGTTGTTTTTCGCTGCCACAAGTTTTGTGTACAGTTTGTCATAATTTTCCTGCTCCTCGGTAAGCGATGCGCTTAAGTCCACGCCCGCATCGATCTGCTCCTGATAGTAATTGATCAGAGACGCCGACGTATCCACCGCTTCCTGCGCGTCATCCACAGCCTCCTGCAGCTGCTTGATGGCAGCTTCGTAGGTCTCCTGTGCAACAGATCCCTCCGCCGTGCTCAGATTGTAGGAGTAACTTGCCGATACTTTTTGCTTTTCTGCACTTAAGCCCGCCTCACTGACGGCTGTCTTCGCCTCCGTCACCGCTTCCTCAAGATCTTTTTTGTAGGATGCCACGCTCTCCTCCGTGAGCTTTAAGATGGGATCGCCCTCCGCAACCGTCTGTCCTGCGGTAACGTAGACCGTTTCCACCTCAAGGGTCGATGCCGTGCTGGTGGACGACGTCGCATTTTCTCCCGCACTGTTCTGCGCGGACGAGTTGTTCTGCGTGCTTGCAGAGGAAGAATCCTCTGAAAAATCAAGAGTCTGCTCCAGCGTGCCGATCGTTACGCTGCCGCTCTCCGTCACGCCCGCCGTCAGATTTCCCTTCTCCACGGTTACTTCCTTATATACGGCCTGCTCTTCGCTGTCACTTCCCGACTGATATGCAAAGGTGACGGTTCCTGCGGCAAGCACTGCCGCAGCAGCCACTCCGGTCACCAGCCAAAGCTTTTTCTTCTTCATTCTGTCTTTCCTCCTGCTTCCTCTGTCTCAGACGCTCCGATCGTCTCGGTTTTTCCTGCGGTCTTAGTCTCTTCCATTTCTGTGGCTCCAGTCGCCTGTGTTTCAAACTTCACCGTTGCCTGTACGCCAGTAGTAAGTGTGCCATCTGTATTGTCCACGGCAACAATGACCGCATACGTCACATTGGACATGCTTCCGCCGGATGTTTTTTCCGATGCGATGGAATAGACGGTTCCGTCGATTGCTCCCATTCTGCTTCCACTGATCTGTACCTGCACGGTGTCGCTGACCGCAAGTTTTGCAATATCGTTCTGTGATACCTCCACAGAAATCAGAATCGTATCCAGATCGTAATAGCTTGCAAATGCGGTATTTTTGATCAGTGTATCCCCCGCCTCGTAAGTCACCGATGCAAGCGTTCCGTCACGGTCCGCACATACAACGCCATCCTCGATCGCTAAGAGTGCGCTCTGCTGTTCCTTCAGCTCATCCAGCGTATCCTGCGCTTCGTCCACAGCACTCTGCAAGGTTTCCAGCGAAGCTTCATACTCGGTATCTGCATATTTTCCCTCCAGAACCGCCTCTTCATACTGCTGTAAAAGCGCCGGCTGCGCCGTCGTCTCATTGCGCTCTGCCTCGTCGCAGGCGTCACTCAGCTCCTCCAGCTCGTCTGTCAGCTCCGCAATTTTCTCATTTGCCTCTGTCACCTTCGTGTTATATTCCTCGACCGCCTTCTGGAATGTCTGATTGGCAAACTGCAGTGCACTGTTTGCGCTCTCCGCCTCTGTCTGGCTCTGCGACAGGGCGTCGGCTGCCTCCTGCACGGCGGTATAGTCCGCAGCCAGCTGATCCGCCAGCGCCGCAAGATCCGTGTGGGACGCTCCGGCTTCAATCTGTGTTTTCATGTTCGCCATATCCGCTGCATATGCGTCCTTTGCCGCCTGACTGCTGCTCTGTGCATCAGAAAGCTGCGTCTGCTTTTCCGTGAGTGCCGCCTGCGCCGCATCGACTGCCGACTGTTTTTCATTGATCCCGACCTGTGTGTAGTAGGTGCCGTTGTCAATGTCATCCTGATAATCGGAGATCTCCTCCACCGCCTCATCGTACGCTTCCTGCGCCTCGCTGGTCTTTACCGACAACTCACTGACTGCCGCATCATAAGTATCCTGCGCGGTGTCCGCTGCAAGTTTTGTGGAGGAAAGCTCGCTCTCCGCCTCCAGCACGCCGCTCTCAAAATCGATCTTCGCAGATTGCAGTGCCGTTTCCGCATCTGAAATGGCATTCTCATAGTACGCCTTTGCATCCGCCATGCTCTCATCGTCGATCTTGAATAAGGCGTCGCCCTCTGCCACGATGCTTCCCGCTTCCACGTAGACTTCTTCCACCGTCATGGTCACTGCATTCACAGAAAAATCAGGCAGCTGGCTCTCCGTTTTCACCTGTGTGGTTCCTGTCCCGGAAAAGCTGCCGTCTTCCTGTCCGTCTGTCTCATCTATCTGTGTGTCCTCCTCCGTCTGATCCGCTGTGCCCGAAGCCGCTATCACATGATAGCCGACTCCGCTTCCCGCAACTGCGGCAGTCAGAATCCCGGCAAGTATTCCGTAAAATTTTTTGGAATGTTTTCCCAGGAGTTTGTGTACCCACGCTATTTTCATTGTTTCATCCTTTCCCTTCCGGCATTTCATCCTCTCTCATGTTTCACGGTAAGGATAGCATCGCTTTCTAAAGGGTAGCTGAATGTAATGTGACGGTTATGTGACGGAACCGTTAAATATCTGTGTTTCACGACAGGCAGGGACACTTCCTTTGACAGATTAGGAAAAAAGTATTACAATACTCCCGTTTCTATAGATCTGTTACATTGGAGATTATTCATGAAGAAAATTGCTTTTTTTGATATCGACGGAACACTGACTTCCGAGATTGACGGTTCGATTCCAGAGAGTGCCGTCTATGCTATACGGGCGGCGCGGGCAAACGGGAATCTGATGTTCATCAATACCGGGCGCTGTTTTCAGAATGTGGAACAGCGTTTCCGTGATGTGGGTTTTGACGGCTTTGTCTGCGGCTGTGGCACAGATATCTACTGCGACGGTGCCGAAATCCTTCATGTCGCACAGACGCACGAGACCGTAATGAAGCTGCTTCTCGCAGCCAGGGAGTGGGATATCGATATCCTGTTTGAATCCAGGAAAGAGGTTGCTTTTGATCTGGCAAGACCGCTCCGGCACCCGGATGCCAGACGGCAGTATGAGGCGTTTGAAGAACGCGGCTATGAGATGCCGGAGCACCTTGAGAATCCTAATTTTTTCTGTGATAAGTTTGTCCTATGGTTTGAGCACCCCGAGCAGCTTGCCGGTTTCCGTACCACAAGTGACCGCTATTTTGAGTGCATTGACCGGGGTGGCAATTTCCGCGAATTTGTTCCGCTCGGCTACTCCAAAGCCACCGGTCTTAACTATGTGCTTGATTATTACCGGATAGACAAAAAGGACGCCTATGCCTTCGGCGACAGCAACAACGACCTTCCCATGCTCACTGCTTTGACAAACAGTGTCGCCATGGGCAACGCCTCTCCTGCCACGCTTTTTGACAAGGTGTCCTATGTAACAAAATGTGCCAGCGAAGACGGCATCCGCCTTGCGCTGGAACATTTCGGTTTTATCTAAAGTCTGCGGTTATCCCGCACGAGCACCACAGCCATCACGATGGCTGTGAGAAGCTCGGATGCCGGGAACGACAGCCACACGCCATTGATGCCAAATACTGCGGCAAAAAGCAGCGAGCAGCCGATTATGCATACAAATCCTCTCATAACCGATGTCACAAACGATTCCCGCGCACGTTCTGTCGCGCTTAAAAATCCCGCTCCCACAATATTGATTCCGGCAAACAGAAAGCCGATAAAGTACAGCCGCATTCCCGTGTGGGCATACGCTGCCAATTCCGCAGAATGTTCACTGTTAAACAGGCTTACCAGAGAATCCGTAAATCCATAGACGGCTCCGACGAGCACTACCGCGATGCCCAAAGCCGTGACAAGTCCGAGATTTCGTATTTTCCGGACAGATTTCACATCTCCCTTTCCGTAGCAGTCACTCACGATCGGCTGCGCTCCCTGTGACACTCCATTAAAGATTGCCATTGCCACAAGCGCAAAGTTCGCGATCACTCCGTAAGCCGCCACACCGATATTTCCCACAAGACCGAGAATCAGGAAATTGAACACGGTTGTGATGACACCGGATGAAATCTCCCCCACAAATGCCGGGACGCCAAGCTGGCACGCCCCGAACAACTGGGCGATGGACGGCGCGTGCAGCCGGAACCGCACAGTATTCTTTTTTCCAAAGAAATGCGCGCTGCAGATCAGAATACTGATGATCGGCGATGCCGCCGTGGCGAGCGCCGCTCCCTCTAGCCCCATGCCGAGCGGAAACATAAAAATATAGTCAAACAGAATGTTGGAAAAACTTCCCGCGAGGGTTCCCGCCATCGCTAAGGACGGCTGGTTATCATTGCGCACAAATGCCATGATGACGTAGTTCATCATGAAAAACGGCGTAAACAGCAGAAAGATTCTCGTATACCCGGTTCCGAGCGCCACAATTCCCGGATCGCCGCCCATCAGCGTGATGATTTTATCCGGAATAAAAATGCCCGCAAGTGTAAACAGGATTCCAATGATCCACACAAAACAGATGGCGTTGGAAAAATAGTCGTGCGCCCGCTCCCCGCCCTGCGCCCTTAAGATCGTAAAGCGCGTCGCAGAGCCGACACCGATCATCGAGCCGATGGCAAAAATCAGATTATAGATCGGCAGCACCAGATTTAAGACCGTGATTCCGTCCGTTCCCGCCGCCTTCGCAATAAAAAAGGTATCAGCGATGATATAACAGGAGATACCTAACATTCCGAATATATTCTGTGTGACATACCTGACAAATTGTTTTGTGACTGACATTTACTTTTCCCCGCAGTTCTTTTTCATGCTCATTGTTTCTTATCTTACAACCGGAGTAAGCGACATGTCAAGCTGTGGAGACGGCAGAATGCGGTGCTTCCCGGCTTGATATGAGATGGTATCTTTTTCGTTCCTTCGCTTTACTTTTCGTTTGTAGTATGGTTTAATAAAAAACAGTATATCCTCTTTTTGCGCTGTTTTCTGCGCATCCGAAGTTCCTTTCCCGTCTACACTTAAAACAGCAAAGGTCATTTTTAGCACATAAAAATAAACCGGATCCTCTTAACACACACCATCTATAGAATAGGAGAATACCATGACACCTTTACACACACAAATCCTCACTGCCCGCGACCGCAACGGGCAGGAACTCCGTACCATCCAGAAGCAGCTTCAGAAGCTCCCTCCCGGAAAGCTCATTTGCTCCCGCAACGGAACCACCTTCAAATGGTATCAGGGCGACGGTCACTCCAAGACCTATATTCCGAAAGCGAACCGCGCTCTCGCCGAACAGCTTGCGCTGAAAAAGTATCTGCAGCAACAGGAGCAAATACTCTTACAGGAGCAGGCAGCAATCACTGCCTATTTAAAATACTCCCCCGTGGGCAGCCTCTCTTCCGATGATCCACATCTTCTCTCTGATCCCGCCTGTGAAAATCTGCTTCATTCTTATTTTTCCACCTCAAAAAATATTCCGGACGTCTCGAATGTTTCAGATATCTCGGATATTTCGACTCGTTCCGCTGTCGAATGGTCTGCCGCTTCCTACGAACGCAATCCGCTCCATCCCGAGCAGCTGCTTCACAAAACCGTCTCCGGCGAGAGGGTGCGTTCCAAATCGGAAGCCATGATTGCCATGCTGCTCCACCTAAACGCCATTCCTTACCGCTACGAATGTGCGCTCTCCCTTGGCGGCGTCACTCTGTTTCCGGATTTCACCATACGCCATCCCGGAACCGGCGCTCTCTACTACTGGGAGCATTTTGGCTTGATGGATGATCCCGCCTACGCCAAAAACGCCGGCTCGAAGCTTTCTCTCTATGCCGCAAACGGCATCATTCCATCCGTTCATCTGATCACCACGTACGAGACCAAAGCATATCCCTTAAACGCCGGCATGATTGAGCATCTGATTTCCTACTATTTTCTGGATTCCGCGGTCTGAATCCGTGCTTCTCTCTTCCACTGTCATTTCTTTTAGTTTCGCCCGGCGCGGGTCTGGAACGGCGTTTTTCCTCTCTCAGACCCGAAAATCACAATATTTCGGGTCTGGGAGAACGTTTTTCCTCTTCCAGACCCGGGTGGCTTCCTTTTTCTCTTCTTTTTCCTTCTTTTCGTTCACTTCTCGGGTCTGGCAAGACATTTTTCCTCTCTCAGACCCGCAAGCCACAATATTTCGGGTCTGGGAGAATGTTTTTCCTCTTCCAGACCCGCACGGAAAAGGCACTACACCATTCCCCACCATTTTAATCCCCAATAGATCAATCCGAGCACCCAGCTTGAAAATATTCCATATAAAATGACCGGTCCGGCGATCGTAAAGATCTTGCAGCCAATTCCGAAAACCTGTCCTTCTTTCTGGAACTCTATGGCGGGCGCGGCCACACCGTTTGCAAATCCGGTAATTGGCACCAGCGCGCCCGCGCCTCCCCAGTTTGCAATCGAAGGGTACAGATTCAGACCGGTGAGCAGTACAGACAGCAGAATGAGCAGCATAGAGCACCAGCTTCCGGATGTCTTCTGATCCAGTCCGTAATTCCCACACACATTCAGAATGAACTGCCCGATGCAGCAGATGATCCCGCCTGTCACAAACGCCTTCGCCATATTCCACCAGAGATTATGGGTGGGAGTCACCTGCTTCACATAATCATTGTACTTTTTTTGTAAACGTTCTTTTTCTTTATCCACTGCGCGACCTCCGTCTTTTTTGTCAGTATGCGCCGTTTTATTCTTTTTATTCGTCCGGTCCCTTTGGGCAGCTTTTCTGCTGCCTCTCTGCCCAGCGACTTCTCTCTTGCCATTTTCCCGCCGTACTGCCCCGGCTTTATGCGTTCTTCCGCCATTTTCCCACTGTAATGCTGTTGTACCTGGGCTTGCTATGATGCCCCGGCTCTATGCGTTATTCCGCTCTTTCGGCCGTTTCTCACACCATTTCTCCTCTGTGATGCTATGCTGCTCTACCTTTATGCGTTCTGCCAGTCATCCGGCAATGTGACCGTCCAGAGATATTTTTCAGTGCGTCCCCAGTCTAAAAGTTCCCGCATCTGCTCATCATATACATCTTCGGGACGGTAGTCCGCCACCATCCCGAACAGATACTTTTCCTTCTCATCCGCTGGTGTCAGCGTCGGTATCTTCTCCGACAGAAGCGCGAGCAGTTCCTCCGGCTTGATGTCCTCCGGGATCTCAACTCCGGAAAGGTTGGCGATAAGTCCCGCAGCATAATAAAATTCATAATTTCCTGTCAGAATTGACTTCTGCATATTACACTTGATAATCACGCTCTGGCGTGCGATGGATGGTACCATAATTTTCCTCCGTAAAAGAACAATCTCCCATCATTGTACTACTGTGCCTTAAAATTTCCAAGGAAATAGTACAGCGATCCTGCCACTTTTCCTGCCGCCATCGCAAGCATGACCCAGAAGAGTCCGACCTTTAAGCCCATGCGCCGGAATGTAATCGGAAATGTATTCAGGATCTCCGCGAGCGCCACCGCGATGCTTCCCACAAATATCCCGGCAGAAATACCGTACACGCACAGAAGCGCCGGTCCGAACGGAATCCGGATCTGCAAAAAAACAGACGCCAGATTTCCACAGATTCCGCCCAGAATCACGGCATTTTCAAAATGCAGTGTCTCTGCCGCGCGGTTGCACTTTCCAATCATACGCGGAATGACACCGATGACGATCAAAAACGCAAATGTTCCCGCAGAGACGGCAAGTCCCGCGGCAAGCCCGCAGAAGCCCAAAAATATATGCTCAATTAACATCGATGCTGTGTCCCTTTCTCTCCGCGTTCTCTATGAATGTAGTATCTATGTCCTTCTCATATTTGCGCATCTCCACCTGCATCGGCGTCGGATCCGGCGTGATCTTCTTGCTGCCCACATGATTGAAAAACAGCGTAATGCCAATGGCAAGTCCGATGCTGTAACAGATTTCAAGTTCCGTCACGCCGCTCGACTCCTTTCCCATCACCTGCCGATAGAATTTGGAAAAGACATCTCCCACGGATACATCGTTGTTGAACGCCATAATCGTGAACGCCGCCCCGAAAAAAATGACCACGCAGAGCGCGACGGTCTTTAACGCATTGATCCACTTCGGTTTCTCGGGATTGGGAATGTATTCAATGATAAAATCCTTCTCTCCCTCATTGCTGATGTCCACATTCGGATATTCCTCATGAATCAGTTCGACGATCTTTAATATGGAAAAAACCTTCATCTGGTTCTTCTGTTTGCGCGGATTCATCGCCTCCGCAAACGTATAGATTTTTTTCTGCTTCAGCTGGCGTACAATCGAAGCATCCGGGCACTCCATTTTCGCAATGTCCCCCAATGTCACATGCCGGTCTGTCACGATTGTATTCTGGTCAATCTTAAGATACAGTGTCTCACTCTTTGCACTCATGCCGCAGTTCCCACTTCCCATGTAGAATTCCGTTCCACCAGCACGCCGTCCATCGGGGTCTCCCTCTCTCTTCCGTATTTCAGATATAAAAGTGCCCCGCAGATCAGCGCGATGGCCAGCACTCCCACAAGGCATGCTCTGTATTTTCTGCAATTCATATTCCTGTCCTCCTGTCCGTTTTTACATCACTTGCATGATTTATGCATTATTATGCCTGTCCTCACAGATATTATGTACAGGACAACTGACAAAAGTACCAGATTGCTTTTTTTATAAAAACGTGTTACTTTTTCATATGGACATTTTATTATCAGAAAGGCGGACATCCAAATGGCTGTAACCAAGGAAATTCTGGCTCTCGCTGTGGAAATCGGCGATGCCCTGCTCCGGAATGGTGCCGAAGTCTACCGTGTCGAGGACACAGTCATGCATATTCTTGAGGCATACGAAATTGAAAATTACGACGTTTACGTGCTCTCCAACGGGATCTTTGCGAGTGCAAACGAGGATCGTGAAGATGCCTGCAGCATGATCCGCCACATTCCGCTCGGCACCACGCATCTCGGGCGCATCGCTGCATTAAACCAGCTTTCCCGCGAGATCTGTTCCCACGAATGTTCGCTGATCGACGCCTGGGACCGTCTGGAAAGATGTAAAAATATTTCGTTCGGTAAACCTGTCGTCCACATCTTCTTCTGCGGACTTGGCTGCGGCTGTTTTTCCTATCTTTTCGGGGGTACAGCCCTGGACAGCATCGTCAGCTTTTTTATCGGCATGCTGCTGCAGGTATTTCTGTTTGCCTTAAAGCGCCATAAGAATTCCAAGTTTATCACAAATATCCTGGGAAGTGCATTCGTAACGCTGCTGTCGCTGATTGTACTCTCCTTTGGTACCCCCATCCTCTACGATAAGGTCATCATCGGAGACATCATGCCTCTCGTCCCCGGAATCGCGCTCACTACGTCGATCCGCGACTTTTTTAACGGAGATTATCTGTCCGGTGCCATTCACATGATTGACGCCATCCTGACCGCATTTTGTATCGCTGTCGGTGTCGGCACCGTCATTACGATCTATCATTTTGCAATGGGAGGTGCAGCGCTGTTATGATTATCCAGTTTATTGTGAGTTTGTTTGCCACACTCTCTTTTGCGGAACTGTTTGGCGCGCCGAAAAAGGAACTGTTTTTCTGCGGTCTGACCGGTGCCATCGGCTGGGTCGTCTATGTGATCGGCTTAAACAGCAATATGGGCACGGTGCTTGCGAATCTGACCGCCACCTTCGCACTCACCGTATTTTCGCGTATTCTGTCCGCGATCCGCAGAAATCCGGTAACCGTTTACCTCATCGCCGGTATTTTTCCGCTGGTTCCCGGAGCAGGTATTTACTATACGTCCTACTATTTCATCATGAACGATATGACGCAATTCTCCAACTATGGCATGGAAACCATCAAGGTGGCAGGTGCCATCGTGCTGGGAATTGTCTTCGGCTTCGGTCTGCCGCAGAGCTGGTTTAACGCGCTACAGCGGATAGAAAGAAAAAAGACGGCTTTGTAAAATGAAACGTTATATTCTTCATTCCTGCCCCGCAATCTTTGCCGCCAGCTCTTCCAGATACTCCCAGCGCTCCATCTTTTCCTCGAGCGCCTGTTCTGCCGCTTCCTTTTCCGCCAGAAGTTCTCCCAGCTTCACCGAGTTCGTGGCATTTTCCGCCATATCGGCATCCAGCTGCTCCACTTTTGCTTCCAGGTTCGCAATGTCATCCTCGATCGTCTCGTACTCCCTCTGTTCCTTATAACTGAATTTCAGCTTCTTCTCACGTTTCCAGGTGTTTCTGGAATCCGCCTGCTCTGCCGCTTCCTGCCCAGACGTCCCGGTCACACCGCCAGCCTCCTGTGCGCCTTCCGCCGCCGAAGCATTACGCCCTGCCGCCTCTTGAACTTCCACCGTCCCGCCCGGCTTTCTGCCTTCCTCCGCCAGTCGGTTGACATAATCTGTATAGCCACCCTCATACTGCCGGATCTCTCCGTTTCCCTCGAAAGCAAAAATACGCCGCACCACGCGGTCGAGGAAATACCGGTCATGCGATACCACAATCACGATTCCTTCATAGCTGTCCAGATAATCTTCCAGGATCGCAAGGGTCTGCGTGTCCAGATCGTTCGTCGGCTCGTCTAAAATCAGTACATTCGGTGCCTCCATGAGCACGCGCAGCAGATTCAGTCTGCGCCGCTCTCCACCAGAAAGCTTTCCGATCGGACTGTACTGCTGCGCTGCGGGGAACAAAAAACGCTCCAGCATGTTCGATGCCGAAACCAGACCGTCCGTTGTCCGCACGTATTCCGCCGTGTTCCGGATATAATCGATCACTTTTTCCTCCGGGTCCATGTAGGCGATTCCCGCTTCGCGGCCCGTCTCAATCTCCTGCGTATAGTAGCCAATCTTGATCGTTGCCCCGACTGTGATCGTGCCTGCATCCGGTTTGATGCGCCCCGCAATCATCTTCATCAGGGTCGTCTTGCCGCTTCCGTTTGCCCCGATGAATCCGATCCTGTCCCCTTTCAGAAAAATATAGGAAAAATCCCGCAGCAGCGTCCGCCCGTCATATCCCTTGGTGATGTGATCCAGCTCGATCGTAGTTTTTCCCATTCTGGAATAGACGGAACTCATCTCCACCTGGCTGTCGCGCTCCGGCGCCTTCTGATTCTTCAGTTCTTCATAGCGCTGCAAGCGCCCCTTCTGCTTGGTTGTGCGCGCTTTTGCCCCCCGTCTGACCCATTCCAGTTCCTTCCGCAGTACAGACTGACGCTTGCGCTCACTCGCCTCGGCGCTCTCCTCCCGCTCCGCTTTCCGCTCCAGATACCCGGAATAATTCGTCTCATAGCTGTAGATTGCCCCCTTGTCCACCTCGACAATACGGTTACAGACACTGTCCAGAAAATAGCGGTCATGCGTGATCATCACCAGCGCGCCGCGCCATTTTTTCAGATAATTTTCCAGCCAGTCCGCCATCGCCGAATCCAGATGGTTCGTCGGCTCGTCCAAGATCAGCACATCACACGGCACTAAAAGTGCTGCCACAAGTGCCAGGCGTTTTCTCTGCCCGCCGGAAAGCTCTCCGGTCTTCTGTGTAAAATCGGTAATGCCGAGGCGCGTCATCATGCTTTTTGCATCGCTCTCAAGGCTCCATTTCTGTTCCTGTGCATGCGCGTCTGCATCGGTGCGCTCTGTCCTCCCGCTGCCGACAAAATTTAAGACACACTGTGTCAGCACACTGTCAAGTACCGTCATCTCCGGATCGAACACCGGATTCTGCGGCAGGTATCTTACCACGATATGGTTGGCGCAGGTCACCTGGCCTTCATCCGGTTCCTCCAGCCCCGCAATGATTTTTAACAGGGTGGACTTTCCCGTCCCGTTGATACCGATTACCCCGACTTTTTCTCCCTCCTGCAGATAAAAGGAAGCTTTGTCCAAAAGCTTCCTCTCTGTGTATGATTTCGTTAAATTCTCCGCGTTAATAATATTCATGTCTCTTCTCTTTCTTTCCTGTTTCTGTATGACTCAAATGGCTCTCACCGGCCGGCTTCCACCTGCGTTTCTCCTGGAACAGCCGCCTGCTGCCTGTCGTTTTGCGCTTTCTCCTGAAATGTGCGGATATACCGCAGGCACTCCTGTTCCGGCAGAGGTCTGCCATAATAGTATCCCTGAATACATTCCACCCCAAGCTGTTCCATCGCTTCGCTCTGCTCCCGCTCTTCGATTCCCTCGATAATCAGCGGAATTCCCAGCTGTTTGATGGTGTGAATCTCATTTTCAAGCACGATGCGCGCCGCCTTGTCGCGGAACGACGCCCACACGATCTCCTTGTCGATCTTGATCTCCTGGAACGGGAAACGGATCAGATAGGAGCAGTTCGCATTTCCGCTTCCATAATCGTCAAGTGCAAACGACACTCCCATTTTTCCCAGCTCATGCATATGCCACAGCATCCGCTCCGGGGCACTGATCGCCGTGCGCTCCGTCACCTCCAACGTCAGCATGAACGGCGGAATATGGTAACTCTCAAGCACCGGCCGGATGGTCTCGGTCAGATTCTGGCGCAGACACTGCACCATCGAAATGTTCACATGGATCGTGCGGATTCCAAGCGAGCCGTTCGAGAGCACATGCTTTGAGAGAAACCGGCAGCACTGCTCCAGCACCTGTTCCCCGATATGGATGATATTGCCGTCGCGCTCCGCAAGCGGAATAAACTCCTCTGGCGGGATGAATCCCAGCTCCGGATCCTTCAGCCGCACAAGCGCTTCTAAGGACACAATCTGCCGTTCCTTCAGGGAATATACCGGCTGATAGTAGACCAGAAATCCCTTCTCCCGGATCGCCCTCGCCACGGCAATCTCCACTTTTCTGCGGCGGCGGTACTGTGCGATCATATCCGCGTCTGCCTCCACAATGACCTGCGCGCCGGACTTTCCTGCATTTTCAAGCAAAAACTCCCGCATTCCGTAATATTCCGCCATCGCCTTAAAGTCCGTCGGATAGTGCTGCACCACCATCTCCATATCCAGCGCAATGCGGTTCTCCTGCACCACCCAGTCACTTTCAAACCGCTTTTGTATCTCACATTTTAACCTTTCACACTGCTCTTTGGTGTCTGCAAACACCGTAAATGCATCTCCTGCCGTGTGAAACACATGAAATTTTCCACACAGATCATACAGATACGCCCCGATCTCGCGCAGCAGTTCATTGCTGTTCTCGGTACCCAGAATCGTGTGGATATGATAAAACTTGCTCAAATGAATCGTGAGCACATAGCCCTCGCCCTTTCTGCGGAGCCGGTCCTCAAGCTGCGATTCAAATGCCGTCCCGTTCCCGATTCCTGTTGTCGTGTCCAGAAACACCACCGGATTCTGAATCTGCAGATAGAGCATTATGAGCACGACCGTATTGCTGACGCTGGTGCAAAGCATCTCCCTGTGCCAGTATTGCAGCCCGATCATGGCGGCTGCCACAGCCGTGTAGGCGCACACGATGACCTTCGTGCGAAGCGTGGTATATTTATGCTGCCGCACGACAATCAGAAGCCCCAGCAAAAAGAAGATCACAATATACGCGTATCCGTAATCCGCGCCGACGCCCTGATAATAACTGCCGTCACTAAAATAGTAAAAAAATCCGGTCACCGGCGTCACTGCCACCAGCACAAGAAACACGGCAAACGGGATCATGCCGACAGCCGCAAATACCGTTCTCTCCCTGCCGCGGAGCGCACACGCTGCCATAAAATACCGGTAAATCAGATATGACGAAGCCCCCTCCAGCACAAAAAAAGCAAACGCCAGCACCTCGTTCAGACGCTGCGGAACGAAGGCTGCATTTGCTAATCCCACACATGATAAAATGTTCATCAGACACTCTGCTTCACACACAAACAGAAGCCAGCCGAATACCCGTGTCTTCTCCCCGGGAAACTGGCGCACGAATACAAAGTGCAGTAATATAATTGTCATAATTAAGAGTGATGCGATCTCAAAATCATAATTATACTGCACCTGTATCTCCCTCCTGCTCTTCCTGTGCCGCCTTTGCCTCAAGAATTGCCTCATTGAGCTGGAGCATCTTTGCGTCCAGCATGGAAACGATTCCTGAACACTCGCGCAGATCCCTGCTGATGTAATCCGGCGCATTTCCCTCAAACTTATAGTAGATCTTGTGCTCGAGGCTCGCCCAGAAATCCATCGCCATCGTCCGGATCTGAATCTCCACCTTCGTGTCGATAATGCGGTCCGACAAAAAGATCGGTACCGTCACCAGCATGTGATAGCTTTTGTATCCGCTCTCCTTTGGATGCCGGATATAATCCTTCACGGAGATTACCGTGAGATCATTCTGCTTGCCGATCATTTCGGCAAGGCGGTAAATATCCGACGTAAAAGAACAGACAATCCGGATTCCCGCAATGTCGTTGATATAATTCACCATATTGTCGATCGAGGAGTCATAGCCATACCGCTTTAACTTTTTGACAATGCTCTCCGGCGCTTTGATGCGCGACTTGATATATTCAATCGGATTGTACTGATGTACCTGTTGAAATTCGTCATTTAAAATCTCGACCTTTGTTCTCACTTCCTTTAGTGCCGAGTTATAAAGAAAAATAATGGTGTTCCAGCTATCTACGCCTTCACCCAGGGTTACTTCCCCTAACGCAACCGGCTTGTCCATATGTTCCCCCTCCAGATGTCTCCCCTTATCATTTATTGCAATACGCTCCGGCAAATGTCCGGAAACCCTCCGGCTTCCCGGACTCGCGGGCGCGTATTTCGCAGTACACGTCCAAGAAATCACAGATTTCTTGGACTACCGGGCAGTCGCCCTATCAAAATCGCGCCAGCGAAAATGTGCTCTGCAAGCAGGCAATTTTTGCTGTTACGATTTTGGCACTGCTCATTGCTTATGTACATTATACCATATTCCGGGGGGATTAGGCAAATCGAAACACAGCCTGCTGAAACCGGTTCTTTATTTCCTTCCATAACTTATGCAGCTTAGTCCTCCTCGATAACCTGCATTTCCAGAAAATCAAAATCAATCTGCTCAATAAAGGAATCCTGCGTAAAGCGCGTCTTGGCATGGCGCTTGAATTCATTCACATTCGCCTCCAGCCAGATCGGTTTTCCGAGATCAAATTCATAGCACACTTCCTCAAGCGCATGGAAGACCTTGTGTGTTCTTGTCTCATCGGATTCATCCGTGATCGTCGTATCCCGCAGCAAGTGGTTGTTTTTCATCATCTTAAACCAGATTCTCATTTTCCGTTCCTTCTCCTCTGCCTGTTGGTCTCATACATAAGCAGTGCTGCGGATACTGCCGCATTCAGGGATTCCACACTTCCCTCCATCGGTATCCGCACGTAGGTATCTGCCAGCCCCGCGATCTCATCGGACAATCCATTCCCCTCGTTCCCGATCAGAAACGCCGTACCTTTGCAGTAGGACGGTTCGTCATACTGCATCTGTCCCTTCAGATGCGCCGCGTATATACCAACCTTCTGCCGTTTTAATTCACCGATCGTCTCTGCCAGGTCGTCCGCAATATAGTAGGGTACCCGGTAAATGCTTCCCATCGTAGAGCGGATGGTCTTTGGATTAAACAGATCCACCGTCGTCCGGTTCATAATGATGCCGGTAATTCCCGCACCCTCGCCAGTCCGCAGCATGGTTCCCAGATTCCCCGGATCCTGGATGCTCTCAACAATCAGCAGATGTGTCCTGTCCCCGCGCAGCAGATCGGAAAGCGGGTACTGCGGCATGCGCACCAGACATAAGATCCCCTGCGGTGTCTGTGTGTCGGAAATGCTCTTAAATACCGCATCGGCAACAACTTCATAGGTCTTTCCGGCAAGCAGCTGCTCCGCTTCCGATTCCTCCAGAAAGCGCTCGGAGACATAGACCTTAGAGAGCCACTCCGGCGGGACCTCCTCAAACATCTTTCTGCCTTCCACGACAAACAGGTTCTGGCTTTTGCGCTCTTTTGCCTTTTTCATCAATGCCGTAATATTTTTCATCTGCTGGTTGCTGCTGCTCGTAATCATGACTGCTCCTTTTTGTTCCCTAAGCGGAAAAAACTCCATGAGTTCCCGCCCATGGAGTCTTATGATCGTTCCAAATACTGTTATGTATCTTACATTGAAAGGTTCTTGCTGATCTGATACTGATACTCCGGAATGGATTTCTGCATTGCAAGTGCCTCATCGATGTCGTTATCCACGAAATCACCGTGACGATAACCAACGACACGGTTGCTCTTGCCCTCGCAGAGCAGATCCACTGCCAGCGCACCCATCGTGGATGCATAGACACGATCCTTACAGGTCGGGCTTCCGCCACGCTGCATGTGACCCAGAATCGTCGCACGCGTCTCAACGCCGGTTGCAGCCTCGATACGCTTTGCCATGCTTGCAGAATGTCCGATCCCCTCCGCATTGACAATAATGTGATGCTGTTTGCCGCGCTTACGGTTCTCGATGATATGGTTTACAATCTTCTGCTCATCATAATCATATTTCTCCGGAAGCAGGATATCCTCTGCGCCGTTCGCAATACCGCACCATAATGCAATATAGCCCGCGCCGCGTCCCATAACCTCGATGATGCTGCAACGCTCATGAGAAGTAGAGGTATCACGTACCTTATCGATCGCTTCCATTGCGGTGTTTACCGCTGTATCAAAACCGATGGTATACTCTGTACATGCGATATCAAGGTCAATCGTTCCCGGAAGACCGATCGTGTTGATGCCGAGTGCCGCCAGCTTCTGTGCACCTCTGAAAGAACCGTCACCGCCGATAACGATAATACCGTCGATTCCGTGCTTCCTGCAGATCTCTGCCGCCTTCTGCTGACCTTCCGGTGTCTTAAACTCCATGCAGCGCGCTGTCTGTAAAATAGTACCTCCGCGCTGGATGATATCGGAAACGTCTTTTGCTTCCATATCTACGATCTCTTCCTGAAGAAGTCCTGCATAACCTCTCTTGATTCCCTTGACTTTCTTACCCTTGGCAATGGCTTCCCTAACCACTGCACGGATTGCTGCGTTCATACCTGGGGCATCGCCGCCGCTCGTGAGTACACCAATGGTGTTTATCTCTTTCGCCATTTATCGTTCCCTCCTCATATAATATACCCATTTAATCTATCTTATTTTAATCTCTTTATGGCTTCTTTTCAATGCTCTTTTTGACAACTTTTACGTTATTTTCCCCCAAAAACTTAGTTAAATTGTTCACAATCTCCGGTTCGATGCAGATACTGTAGTTTTCGGGCAGCCGCTTCATCGCCTTGACCGATGAAATATAGATCACCACCGTGTCTTTCCCATCCGAATCATGGAGCATGGCATAGAGTTCTTTTTCCTTTTCCGCAAACGCTTCCTTGGTCTCAAACTGAAGCCATAATTCATTGCCGCGCCGCGCGGGAACCTGCGCGGCTGCACCGCCACGGCTTGATCCGCCGTCTCCCGCGGATGCCGGACTGCTGCCCGCATTCCCGCCGGAAGCACGCCTGTATCCTCCGCCCTGCCGGTAAGTGCGCTGTTCCTGTGGCATTCCGTTCTCTGCCTGTTCAAACGTACAGATCTGCTCGCAGACGATCTTGGCGTTTTTATCCTCCTCTACGTTGGCATGTCCGCGGATAAATACCTTCTCATCCTCATTCAGCAGCGTATGATAGCGCTCATACTCGCCAGGGAATACGATCACCTCCACCGTACCGAACAGATCCTCGAGCGATAGAAATGCCATCGTCTTATTATTCTTCGTATATTTGATGGTCTTCTCCGTAATCATTCCGCCGATGATGACCTTCTGGTTATCCCGCAGCTTGACCTCGCCGCTCTCCTCGTCCAGCAGGAAATCCGACGTCACTGCCGATATGATTCTGCGCCATTTTTCCTCGTATTCCTCCAGCGGATGGCCGGTCAGATAGATGCCGATGACTTCCTTCTCAAAGCCGAGCTTGATCTCCTTGCTGTACTCTCCAACGTTGGGATACTGAATCTCATAGGCTTTTTTCTCCTCCTCCGACACCAGATCAAACAGGCTCATCTGTCCCGCCAGCGACTTCTTTTTCGTCTGCACCTGCTGATCCATCAGAGCGTTGTACACCATCATCATCTGCTGTCTGTTACCGTCTAAGGTATCGCAGGCACCGGATTTGATGAGATTTTCGACGGTGCGCTTGTTTACCTCAGAGTCCGCCACCCGCTCAATAAAATTCTGCAGGGTGCGGTAGGGACCGTTCTGATTCCGCTCCGCTATGATCGCATCCACCACCGAACGCCCAATACTCTTGATGGCATACAGTCCGTAGCGGATGCCGTCTTTCGTCGCCGAAAAACGTCCCTCGCCCTCATTGATATCCGGGGCCAGCACTTTGATGCCCATCTGTCTGCAGGTATAGATATACTCCGCCACCTTCCGCGGGTTATCAATCACGGAGGTCATCAGCGCCGCCATAAATTCCACCGGATAATAATATTTCAGATACGCCGTCTGATATGCGACCACCGCGTATGCCGCCGCATGGGATTTGTTGAATGCGTACTTCGCAAAATCCACCATGGAATCGTAGATCTCATTCGCCGCCTTCTCACTGATACCGTTTGCAATACAGCCTTTGATCCCCTGCTCCTCATTTCCGTAAACGAAATTGTGGCGCTCCGCATCAATGACATACTGCTTTTTCTTACTCATCGCACGGCGGATGTTATCCGCCTGTCCCATGGAATAGCCGGCAAGATTCTGCACGATCTGCATGACCTGCTCCTGGTAGACGATACAGCCATATGTCGGCTCCAGGATCGGTTCCAGTTCCTTGCAGGTGTATGTGATGCTCTCCGGCTCGTTTTTTCCCTTAATGTACTTTGGAATGAAATCCATCGGTCCCGGACGATACAGAGAGATTCCGGCGATAACATCCTCCAGACTCTGCGGTTTTAACTCCTTCATGAAGTTCTTCATCCCGGCACTTTCAAGCTGGAAGACGCCCTCGCATTTTCCGGTTCCAATCGCATCCAGCACCTTCTTGTCGCCGTAATCAATCTGGATCGCATCCGGATCGCTGTTGTCATTATAATCGATGTGATCGACGTCGATCCGCACACCGTGATTCTTCTCCACAAGGGCAACGGCATCTTTGATTACGGTAAGCGTCCGAAGTCCGAGGAAGTCCATTTTTAACAGACCGAGCTCCTCGATCGTTGTCATGACGAACTGCGTGGTGATCGTGCCGTCTGAAGCTCTGGAAAGCGGTACATACTCATCCATCGCCTTCTGTGAAATTACGACACCCGCCGCATGCATGGACGTATGGCGCGGCAGTCCTTCCAGACGCTTTGCCATATCGATGAGTGTATGCACCGTGTCATCCGTCTCGTACATGGTGCGCAGCTCCGGATTCATGGTAAGCGCCTTATCGATGGTGATGTTCAGTTCATTTGGAATGTTCTTCGCAATCGTATCACAGAAATTGTACGGCAGATCCATCACACGCCCCACATCGCGGATGACTCCGCGCGCAGCCAGCGTACCGAATGTGACGATCTGCGTCACGCAGTCCTTGCCGTATTTCTCGATTACATAGTCGATGACCTCACTTCGTCTCTCATAGCAGAAATCAATATCAATATCCGGCATCGTGACACGCTCCGGATTTAAAAAACGCTCAAACAGAAGATTATACCGGATCGGATCAATATTGGTGATACCGGTCGTGTAGGAGACAAGACTTCCCGCCGCGCTTCCACGCCCCGGTCCGACCGGGATGCCATGCGTTCTGGCATAATTGATAAAATCCCACACGATCAGGAAGTAATCGACATATCCCATCTTCTGGATAACGGAAAGCTCATAATCAAGCTGCGGCAGCAGCTCGTCATGGCGGTCCGGATAACGCTGGATCAGTCCCTCATGACACAATTTGTTCAGATACGTCCAGGAATCATACCCGTCCGGCACTGTAAAGTGCGGCAGCTTCGTCACGCCGAATTCAATCTCCACATGACACCGGTCTGCAATCTTCTGGGTATTCTCGATTGCCTGCGCGGCATAGGGAAAAAGTGCGCGCATCTCCTCCTCGGATTTGACATAATACTGTCCGCCCTCATAGCGCATCCGGTTCTCATCGGACAACTTTTTCCCTGTCTGCAGGCACAGCAGGATATCATGTGCCTCCCAGTCCTCCGCATAGGTATAGTGCACGTCGTTGGTGGCAACAAGCTCAATGCCAAGTTCCTGGCTAAGCCGCATCAGACCGGCATTTACCGTCTTCTGATCCGGGATTCCGTGATCCTGCAATTCTAAAAAATAATTGTCCTTGCCAAAACATGCCTCATAGCGCTGCGCCGTCTTCTTCGCCTCGTCATAAAGACCTCTGACCAGATAGCGCTGCACCTCGCCTGCCAGACAGGCACTCAACGCAATCAGCCCCTCATGATACTGTTCTAAAAGTTCCATATCGACACGCGGTTTATAGTAGTATCCCTCCACAAACCCCTTCGACACGATCTTCATAAGGTTCTGATATCCCTGGTTATTCTCCGCCAGCAGCACCAGATGATAGTAGCGGTCCTCCCCATGGGACATCTCACGGTCAAATCTGGAGTTCGGTGCCACATAGACCTCGCACCCCAACACTGGATTGATCCCTGCCGCCTTCGCTTCTTTATAAAAATCAATCACGCCAAACATGACACCGTGATCCGTGATGGCTCCCGCTGTCATGCCAAGTTCCTTGATTCGTTTTACATATTCCTTGATTTTATTGGAACCGTCCAGCAGACTGTACTCTGTATGGACGTGTAAATGTGCAAATGACATAATAAATCCTCCGTTTTTTCATTATATTATGAACAACGGAATTATTCAAATCTTTTCACGGATCATTCCCGTGCTTTCCCATAGCAGAAATAGATAGACAGACACGTCCCGAAATTGTTTGGTTGATAACAGCGGCAGACCTGCCGCTTAAGAACGAGACAGACTCGTCTCTACATTCCAGACAGGAACTCTTCCACAGTTGTTGAACGTGCAGCAAGTTTCAGCCACTTTTCCAGTGTCTCATCATCCTGTTCCCCTGCGATGCGCTGCTGCTCTTCTGCCGGAATAGTTCCAAGTTCGGCTGCTAATGACAATATACTCTGTGCTACTTTTGACGCTGCAAGTGACTCCGCCATCGGCTTCGCAAGCGTCTCTGCCATCGACTCTGCCATCGACTCCGCCATTGACTCCGCTATCGAAGGTGCTATCAATTTTGCCCTTCGCTCCGCTTCCTCACGGATATACTCTTCCATCGTCATATAGCCTGCCTCCAATTTTCGATCACGTTTTAGATATTTGACTCTCTCATGAATATTACGGATTTTTTCATCCGGATGCATCTCTGCAACTTCCTCAGTGCTCTGCTTTAAATACGCAAACAGATGCAGCAGTTCAGGTGTTATGTTCTCCTGATCGGTTCCGTTGGTATTAAAGAAGATCTTCTGCGTCTCATCTCCCAGCAGAATGCCTGCATCCCTGCAGTACTCCTCAAACACATACTGATATCTGCCCTCGCCAAACGGGTCAAACGCGCAGATAAAAATAATGTAACTGGGCTTGAGCTGATTGTAATCCTCTCCCGGCTTTAAGGATGTGACATCCATCTCCCCCTGATAGTACCGGCTGCGCTTGGGCAGATTCCTTGCATCGTCATTCTGCATCTCCACATCATAACTGACTTCGTCCTCATCCGATGCATACACATCGAAACGCACACTCTTAAAATCGCTGTCAAGAAACAGTGTGTGCTCCGCATGCGCCTTCACGCGTGGAATCTCCTTATTCAGGACAATCTCCAGCAGATTTCTGCAGATCTCCTCGTCCTGCAGGGCTGCTGCAAACAAATATGCATTGGTCAGATTCAGTTTCTGAAAACTTTCTCCCATATACAAGTACCTCCTCTGTGGGAAGTGCCTGCCTGTAAAATATTATAAATCATTCTTACGTCAAATGTCTATTGGTCGAAATCACGAATTTCCAGATCAGGTTTCTGGATGTCGACTATCTCAGGATGCATTTCTTTCTTTTTTGTGTTATAATGCGTTGCACAAATGTAACAGAAGGGATCTTGATCTACATGGGAAAAACAGGACTGATTGTCGAGGGTGGCGGTATGAAATGCGCTTACAGCGCCGGTATTCTGGACAAGTTTTTAGATGATTCTATCGCATTCGACTATTGTATCGGCGTCTCTGCCGGAGCTGCCAACACGCTCTCCTACCTTGCCGGTCAGCGCGGCAGAAATCTGCGTTTCTATACCGTACATCTTGACGATCCGCGCTATCTTTCTGTCCGCAGCCTGCTTCGCACCGGGAATCTGTTCGGTCTCCAGTATATCTACGGCACGCTGACCAACTCGGATGGTGCCGACCCGATTAACTACGATGCCATCATGAAAAATCCGGCTGAATTTTATATGCCGGCAACGGATGCCCTCACAGGAAAGGCAGCCTATTTTTCCAAGTTCGACATCGTGCGCGACGACTACCGCACCATCATGGCGACCTGCGCGCTTCCTGCGTTCTGCCGCCCGGTCAATGTCAACGGACATTTCTACTACGACGGCGGTGTTGCCGATTCTATTCCGGTACATCATGCCTTAGAACACGGCTGCGACAAGGTTGTCATCATCCTGTCAAATCCGCGCGATTTCGTGAAGCAGCCGGAGGCACACCGGCCGATCTACAAGCGCATGCTGCGCAGATATCCCAAGACCATCGAAGGGATCGACCACCGCCATATCAATTATCAGGCCTCGATTGATCTTTCCAACCAGCTGGAAAAAGAGGGGCGTGCGCTGATTTTCGCGCCAAGCCGCCATCTGCCGCTCGGCACTTTTTCCAAAAATGCAGCCTTGGAACAGCAGCTTTACGACCTGGGCGTATCCGATTATGAGGCAAAAGCAGCTACTCTCCAGGACTTTTTAAAATCTACGGATCACTCCTAGCTTTCCTCTTCGTTATAAAAACCTTCAGACTTCGTATATTCATATTATACCAGCCTGAAGGTTTCTATAAATCATTTTTCCGCATTCCGCATCCAACCTGCGCCTGTTCACACCTCCACCTTATATGCGATCGCTTCATAAGGTCTTAAGTAGGTTCCTCCTTCGTTCTTGTAATTTCCGATCATAATCTCCGCTTTCTTAGGCACTCCGTCAAAAGCCACATGGTTAGGTGTAAAATTACAAAGTACCACCAGCTTTTTATCATCCAATACTCTCTGGTACGCAAAAATCTGTCCGCTCTCTTCCATCAGCATCTCAAAGCTTCCGCTGACTACAATCTCCTCCTCATGCCGGATCTGGATCAGTCTCCGGTAGAAATTATAAATAGAATCCGGGTCTTTCAGCTGTGCTGCAGCGTTGATTTTTTTATAGTTTTCATTTACCCTGATCCACGGCGTTCCTGTTGTAAATCCGGCATTTGTCTCTGTATTCCACTGCATTGGTGTCCTCGCATTATCACGGCTTACTTTTCCAAGATAACGCATCATCTGCTCCGGCGCTACCCCCTGCACTTCCACCAGTTCATGGTAAGCATTGATGGATTCCAGGTCACGGTAATCTGAAAGATCGGTAAATCCGGCATTTGTCATTCCAAGTTCTTCTCCCTGATAAATATAGGGCGTTCCTTTCATCAAATGCAGGCATACCCCCAGCATTTTTGCCGAATACTCGCGATATTCCCCGTCATTTCCATAACGTGAAACGGCTCTCGGCTGATCATGGTTGCTCCAGAACAGGGCGTTCCACCCAATGCCCTCCAAACCTTCTTCCCACTTTTTGAAAACCTTTTTTAACGCTATAAGATCGATTGGCTGGTCATTCCATTTCCCGTAAATCCCACTGCCAAGTTCCACATGTTCAAACTGAAATACCATATTCAGTTCCTGCCGGTCTTCCCCCGCATATTTTTTTGCTTCCTCCAATGTCACACATGATGTTTCCCCGACTGTCATGATATCATATTTGGAGAGAACCTCGCGATTCATCTCTTTTAAATACTCATGCACATGCGGTCCATGTGCACAGTACGGTACCAGATCTCCGTACAAACCATGTATTTCCCCGTCAGGGAATGCCGGGTTCTTTGAAATCAGGCTGATAACATCCATGCGGAACCCATCCACACCTTTTTCCAGCCACCACCGCATCATCTCATATATTTTCTGCCGCACCCTATCATTATCCCAATTCAGATCCGGCTGCTTTTTAGAAAAAATATGCAGATAATACATGTCTGTCGCATCATCATATTCCCATGCGCTTCCACCAAACCACGATCCCCAGTTATTAGGTTCCCTGCCATCCTTTCCTTCTTTCCATATATAAAAATCACGATACGGATTTTCTTTGCTTTTTCTGCTTTCTATAAACCATGGATGCTCATCAGACGTATGATTTACTACAAGATCCATAATAATCCGGATATTTCGTATATGTGCCTGCTCCAGCAGCCGGTCGAAATCTTTCATATTACCAAATTCTCTCATAATATTCTGATAATCACTGATGTCATATCCATTGTCATCATTTGGAGATTCATAGATCGGTGAAAGCCAGATTATGTCAATGCCAAGACGCTTCAAATAATCCAGTTTGCTGATGATCCCCTCAATATCTCCAATTCCATCCCCATTGCTGTCGCAAAAGCTTCTGGGATAAATCTGATAAATAACTGCTTCTTTCCACCATGCATTTTTCATTCTTCCCACCTGTCTTTCTTTTTACTGCTTCACTGCACCTGTCACAACACCTGAAATAATCCACTTCTGACACAACACATAAAAAACCAGCACAGGCAGAAGTACCAGCAGATAAGAGGCAAACGCCAGGTTATACTGTGTATTGAACTGCCCCTGAAAAATATACTGGGCCAGCTGAAGTGTCTGCTGTTTCTTGTCACTCAGGAGCACCAGCGGCATGAGGAAGTCATTCCACGTCCACATAACAGAAAGAATTGCTACTGTAGCTGTCATCGGCTTTAAGACGGGGAACATAATCCGCACAAACGTCTGAAACGGTGTGGCACCGTCGATGACCGCTGCTTCATCCAATGCTTCCGGAATCGATTTTATATAACCGGTATATAAAAAAGTATTCATCGGCATCCCAAATACAATATACAAAAACGTAATTCCAAGCACATTATCTATGTGAAACTTATTCGCCTCGTTCACCAGCGGAAGCATCAACACGTTAAAAGGTATAAACATGGCACTGATAAAGTAGTAATACAGAAAATTAAAAAACCTGCTCTTTTTTCTGTTTCTTGCAATTGCATAGGATGCCATTGCATTCGTAAATACAGTAAACACCAGATTTACAAGTGTAATAAACAGTGTATTGGCAAATTTTCTCGGATAATCGGTCATATCCCACGCTTTTGCAAAATTGCTCCACTGGATGTGCTTTGGCAATGCCAGCACATGGCTCATCTCCTGCGGACTTTTCAATGCAATCACGACCGTCATATAAAGAGGTCCGAAAATGCACACCACCGCAAGCAAAAGCAGAAGCAGGGTCAGCAGTCTGTTTTTCTTTTCTTTTTGTTTACATGCTGTCTTTTTCATCAGCCTACCTTCTCCTCCCTTCGCTCCAACACACGAAGCTGGAATACAGAAATCAGGACAACCACAAGAAACAGCAGCACTGCATTGGCAGACTGATAGGCAAATTGTCCGCCGCTGAATCCCTTCTTATAGATCAATACCGAAATGGTTGTCGTTGCCGTTCCCGGTCCGCCGTTCGTCATCGCAATAAACTGGTCAAATGCCATCAGATAATTTTTCCCGCTAAGCACCATATTGATTGTAAAAAACGGTGCAATCAGTGGAAATGTAATCTGGAAAAATCTCCGGAATCCTGTTGCCCCATCCAGTGCCGCAGCCTCATAAAGATCACGGTCTACCGTCTGCAGACCAGACAGGTATATCAATGTGTTAAACGCCATGGACTGCCATATCGTAACCACCAGAACCCCGATCCACGCATTCCCTGTTCCCAGCACATTATTGCTGAGTGCTGCAATGCCCAGCGCTTTTCCGAGTACTGGAATCAGATTTGCAAAAATATACTTGAAAACATAACTGATGATCAGCGTTCCCAGCATGTAGGGCAGGAAAAAAACCGCCTTCAGGAAATTTTTACACCCAATCTTTGCATTCAGTGCACAGGCTAACAGCAGACTCAGGACATTTACAAGTATCGTTGCGCATATTGCAAATTTAAACGTGAACAAATACGAATATCCAACATTTTTGTCCTGAAAAATATGCAGATAATTTCGCAGCCCTACAAAATTCCAGTTTCCATACCCTTTCCAGTCCGTAAAGCTGTAAAATACACCCTGCAGAAATGGAAACGTATGGAAACAGAAAAACAGGACTGCCATCGGCACCGTCATAATGTAAAATGCCGGATTGATTCTCTTTTTCTGTTTCATACGCACCTCATATCATTTATTCTACATTTGCTACATCATACTGCTCATCGCAGGATTGCAGCGTTTCTGTGATATTCTCTGTATCATCCATACCGTCCACTTTATTTAATGCAAACTGCTGCAGAATCGCAGACAGATCAAATCCGTTCGGATAATAATGATCCGGGAAATTGGAAACTTTACCATTTGCAATATCCTTGCTGACACCTGATACCGTCTCATTCTTCTGTTCTACCCCATTGACAGCCGAAAATGCAAACTGGTCGTCGATATAAGACTGCGCCACCTCCGGTGTCAGAGCATAGCGGATAAACTCTTTTGCAGCCTCCTGCTGTGCCTCATCTCCCTGATTAGAAACAGCCAACAGTACATCTACACCGGATGTCACGGTATTCCGGTCAGCCTCATCCACGGACGGGAACGCAAACATATTCACATTCATATCCGGATTGGTATTCAAAAACTCTGAAATTGCCCAGTTTCCATTGATCATCATGGCTGCTGCACCATTTGCAAATGCTGCATTTCCATCTGTGTACGTCGTTCCCATAAAATCATCCTGCGCATAATCCAAAAGCCACAGATATTTTTCCAGAACCTCCTCGTGTGTACCTGTAAACGCCGTCTTTCCCTCTTTGCGTTCATCCGTAAAATTTTCTGCCGGAATAACCGGAGCCATGCTGTTCCACGGCGGCAGACACGTCCAGCTGTCCGCAAACGTCAATTCAAATGGTGTGATGCCAGCCTCCTGCAGCTGAATCACCACATCCTGGAATTCACTCCAGGTCTGAGGTACCTCAACACCGGCCTGCGCGAACAGATCTTCATTATATAACACACCGGATGCATTGGTCGCATAAGGTACACCATACGCTTTCTGCTCTTTGTCTACATTGACATCATAGAGCATCTCAAGATATGCACTCTGTACTTCAGATATGAAATCCTCACCGCTTAAGTCGAGCAGGACTCCCGCACTCTGAAGTTCCGTATAGTTTGAATCTCCACCCATGGCAATCAGTTCCGGCACATCATTCTTTGTCAGCCGTGTCTTAAGAACTGTTGCCGCATCCGATTCTGACGTAAGTGTAATTTTGATATCCGGATTCTTCTCCATAAATCCATCAATCATCTGCTGTAAAATATCAGCATTTTCTGTTTTAGTAGAAAACAATTCCAATTCTACCTTTGCATTTTCATTGCCGGAACGTCCAGATTCTGAGCTGCCAGCGGATGCCCCTGCGCTGCTTTCTGTTCCCGCGCTGCCGCAGCCGGCAAGCAGGCTGCCCGTCATTGCCACCGTAAGACCTAATGCCAAAAACCTTTTTCCCATCATCATAATTCCTCCTTTTCTCACAGGTGTTACGTAACACCTATCCTTTACATCTGCTATGGTATCATTCCTTTCCACATGTGACAATAGGTGTTGTGTAACACCTACTATTTTTACAAACAAAAAAGACATTCATTGTGCAATATGCACTTAAATGTCTTTTAACTATAAATTTATGATTCTAATGGCTGCACACTCTCTCTTATGACCAGCTTTACCGGCAGATGAATATTTTTTTCTATACACTCCTCTCCCCTGATCAGACGCTGCAACAGCGCAAATGCGTAAAATGCTTTGTCTGCCACATGCTGCTGCACAGTCGTAAGCATTGGACGGCAGTGCTCTGCAAACAGGTTATCATCAAATCCTACCACCGATATATCCTGTGGGACACGTATTCCCTGCGATTGAAAAATAAATACTGCGTCGCTTGCATAAAAATCCGAAGCGAAAAACAGTGCCGTATACTCATTCAGGCGCTCCTGACAAAATTCCCACAACCGCGTGTGTCTCGTCTGTTTTCTGAAGCTGATCGGGACATAGTCCCTCTCATGAAATATGATTCCATTCTCTTCAAGTGCTTTCTGATATCCCAGTAAGCGCTCCCGGTCAACACCTGCCGGTTCCTGCTGATCTGCCAGAAACGCAATTCTTCTATGCCCCTGCCGGATCAGATAATTTGTCATCATGTATCCTCCCCCGAAGTCATCCAGCCCGACATTATAACAATCCTGATTTTCAAAATAAGAATCAATAAACACCACCGGCATTTTTAACTGTTCTTTCATTTTCTGGACATCCTCCGCCCGGCAGCCAAGCGCCACCAGTCCCTCAATATTCCAGGAAGATGCCAGCCTGACCGTTTCTTCAACACTCCCTGCCATATATAGCATCATATAGTAACCGTGTTCCCTGATTTCTTTTTCCAATGCTCCCACTATGGTTCCATAAAACGGATCCGCCATTGCATTGTTTTCCGCACGCCTGTCATAATTCATGATAACTCCGATAATTCTGGAGCCATAATTTGCCAGAACGCGTGCCCCCATATTTGAAACGTAATGGGATTGATCGATCACATCCTGCACCTTTTTCAATGTCTCCTTCGACATTTTTTTCGTTCTTCCATGTAGAACATTCGCAACAGTAGTCGGGCTGACCCCCGCTATTTCTGCCATATCCTTAATCGTTATCATACACTTTTTCCTGCTTTTTCTTTTTATCCCGTCCGAAGTCGTAGTATTTTCCACGGATATTTTCTTCTGTTATTATAACAAAAAAGCCCGGCAATTCCATCTCGAAATTGCCGGGCTGTCCATTTTTCTTTAATCTTTCACTGCTGCCGTCAGTTCATTTCCGGAGACATCAATCAGAATCGTATCTCCCTCCCTGACTTTATCCGCAAGAATCAGCTTTGCGGAAAGTGTCTCCACATGCTTCTGTAAGAACCGCTTTAACGGTCTTGCACCGTAGATCGGATCATATCCGTTTTCCACGATATACTGCTTTGCCGCATCGGTCAGCTCCACCGTGATCTCACGGTCTGCCAGACGTTTGTTGAGATCTGCAACCAGAAGGTTGATGATGTTACCGATGTTGTCCTTCGTCAGCGGCTTAAACATGATGATCTCATCCAGACGGTTCAAAAACTCCGGACGGAAATGTCCGCGCAGTTCGTCCATAACTGCCGCTTCGCACTCCGGATTGATATCCCCGTCTGCATCGATGCCCTCAAGCAGATGTGCTGATCCAAGGTTCGATGTCATGATGATGATTGTATTCTTAAAATCGACGGTACGTCCCTGTGAATCTGTGATTCGTCCATCGTCCAGTACCTGCAACAGAACGTTGAACACATCCGGATGTGCCTTCTCCACCTCATCAAACAATACCACCGAATACGGCTTTCTGCGCACTGCCTCGGTCAGCTGTCCACCCTCATCGTATCCGACATATCCTGGAGGCGCTCCGATCAGACGGGAGACGGAATATTTCTCCATATACTCACTCATATCAAGACGCACCATATTCGACTCATCATCGAAGAGACTTGCTGCAAGCGCCTTTGCAAGCTCTGTCTTACCAACACCGGTCGGTCCTAAGAACAGGAATGATCCGATCGGCTTACTCGGGTCTTTGATACCTGCTTTGGAACGGATGATTGCTTCCGTCACTTTCGTGACGCCCTCATCCTGGCCGATGACACGTTTGTGCAGTTCCTCGTCGAGATGCAGCGTCTTGTTACGCTCGCTCTCCGTCAGCTTTGCCACCGGAATTCCTGTCCATCTGGAGATGATCCGCGCAATCTCTTCCTCACTGACGTTTTCATGCACCAGGGAAAGGTCGCGTTTCTTCACGGCTTCCTCCTCGATCTCCAACTGCTTCTGTAGCTGTGGCAGCTTGCCGTACTGCAATTCGGCTGCCTTCTCCAGATCGTACTTCTGCTGTGCCATCTTGATCTCATTCTTGACCGCTTCGATCTCCTCACGCAGCTTCTGTACTTTTTCTACCGACTTTTTCTCATTCTCCCACTGCGCTTTCTTCGTGTTGAATTCATCGCGCAGCTCTGCCAGTTCTTTCTGCAGATTTGCCAGACGCTCCTGGCTCAGACGGTCGGTCTCCTTTTTCAGCGCTGTCTCCTCAATCTCCATCTGCATGACACGGCGGTTCAACTCGTCCAGTTCCGTCGGCATGGAATCCAGCTCGGTCTTGATCAGCGCGCACGCCTCATCGACCAGATCGATCGCTTTATCCGGAAGAAAACGATCCGAAATATAACGGTTGGAGAGCACTGCTGCCGATACCAGCGCAGAATCTGTAATCTTAACTCCATGGAAAACCTCGTAGCGTTCCTTCAATCCACGCAGAATGGAGATGGTATCCTCGACCGTCGGCTCATCCACCATTACCGGCTGGAAACGACGCTCGAGCGCCGCATCTTTTTCAATGTATTCGCGGTACTCATCCAGGGTCGTCGCACCGATACAATGCAGTTCACCACGCGCAAGCATCGGCTTTAACAGCTGTCCGGCATCCATCGCACCATCCGTCTTGCCCGCACCCACGATCGTGTGAAGCTCATCAATGAACAGGATAATCTGTCCCTCGGAACTTTTCACCTCATCAAGCACTGCCTTTAACCGCTCCTCGAATTCACCGCGGTATTTTGCACCTGCGATTAACGCACCCATATCCAGTGCAAACAATTTCTTGTCCTTTAAGCCCTCCGGCACATCGCCTTTTACAATTCGCTGGGCAAGCCCCTCGACAACAGCCGTCTTGCCGACACCCGGCTCACCGATCAGCACCGGGTTGTTTTTCGTCTTACGGGACAGAATCCGCACGACATTCCGGATCTCATCATCACGTCCGATGACCGGATCCAGCTTCTGTTCTCTCGCACGGGCTACCATATCATACCCGTACTTCTCCAGCGTGTCGTAGGTTGCTTCCGGATTGTCCGATGTCACGCGCTGATTGCCGCGGACTGTCGAGAGCGCCTGCAAAAACCGTTCTCTGGTAATGCCGTACTCCTTAAAGATCTCCTTCAATGCCTTATTCGGATACTTGACCAGCGCCAGGAACAGATGCTCGACAGAAACATACTCGTCCCCCATCTGCTTCGCCTCATCCTCGGCATGAATAAGCACCTTATTTAAATCCTGTCCGACATAGACCTGACCGCCGGACACCTTGACACGCGCTGCCAGATGCCGCTCGGCGTTATCCCTGAAGTGCTCCTTCTGAATCTCCATCTTCTCAATCAGCTTCGGAATCAGTCCATCCTCCTGCCGCATGAGGGCAACCAGAAGATGCTCCTGCTCGATCTCCTGATTTCCATATTCATAGGCAAGCTTCTCGCAATCGTTAATGGCTTCCACTGACTTTTGTGTAAATTTCTGAATGTTCATAAGCGTACCTCTCTTTCTCTTCCTATGATATACAGGCGGCACATATCTATGCGCCGCCTGCTTTGTTCTCCCTGTTACAATTATGTTATAGCACCAGTTGTTAGCACTGTCAAGAGGTGAGTGCTAATTTTTTCAGATAATTTTACCGACAGCAGAAGCAGGGACTTCCTGCCTAATATGGTCTGCTCTCCAACAGCTCCGAGAGATCCATCTCACAGTCAAAATATGTCTCCTCCACATACTGAATCTTCTCCACGCTTTCCCCCGCCTCCAGGCGGCGGATCGTCTCCTCCACAAGCGGGGCTGTCAGCGGATTGCATTCAAAATCAGCCGCGATGTCCCCGGTCTGGATTGCCTTGAGGGCATCCCTTACCGCATCAAAGGACAGGATAATAATGTCCCCGTCACTGCCAATCGTCCTGCCCGCCTCCCGGATCGCCTCGATAGCGCCAAAGGTCATATTGTCATTCTCGCTGATTACAACATCAATATCCTCGTATTTTTCGAGAAATTCCTTCATAACCTCCTGCCCCTTTGCCTGCGTGAAATCCCCCGACTGGCGCTCCAGCATCACCCAGTTTTCATTCTGCTGGAGAACCTCTGCGAATCCGTCTGTCCGCCCGATCTGTGCAGAGGAGCCCAGCGTCCCCTGGAGAGATACGATATGAACTGTCTCCCCGCTCCGCCCCTGCTTTTCCAGATAATTCTCCAGCCAGTGCCCGGCGTTCCTGCCCTCCTCCGCGAAGTCACTGCCCACCCAGCATGTATACAGGCTGTCGTCCTCCATCTCCGTCCTGCGGTCAGACAGAATCACCGGGATTCCGGCTTCCTTCGCCTCCTCCAGAACGGATTCCCAGCCTGTCTCCACGATCGGGTCGAGCACGATATAATCCACCTCCTGCAGGATCAGATTGCGGATTGCCTTCACCTGGTTCTCCTGCTTCTGCTGTCCGTCCTCGAAGATCAGATAGTAGCCGTTTTCCTGCGTGAACACATCCTTAAAGGACTGTGTGTTGGTGGTTCTCCAGTCGGATTCCGAGCCGACCTGCACATATCCGACCACAATATAGCCGTCCTGCTGCATCGTCTGCTCCGTATCCAGCTGTCCCGCAGTCTCTCTCTGCTCCACACTCCCACAGCCGGCTGTAAAGAGCAGCTGGCTGGCAAGCAACGCCGCCGCGATTCCTTTTTTTCCCACAGTCCTCTTCTGAAATATGTTCATATTCCTCCCGCCTTTTCTCCTGCCGGCTGCACCTCCTGCCCGGGGTGCTTTTTTAACACAGCACGGTATTTTCCCATAGAGGAGCCAAAAGGCTGCCGCATGAAGCGGACAGCCCCTGGACAGCCTTGTTTTTATTTGCTCTTCTCTTTGATCTTTGCAAAGATACTCTGTAATACGATGAAGAAGCAGAGCAGCGCAGCCACCGCAATGCTGGACCACGAGCTGAGCAGCTTGCCGTTCGTCTTCACCAGTGTGGAAATCGTTCCGTTGATAAGTACACCAAAGAAGGAGCCGATGACATTTCCCACACCGCCTGTCAATAATGTACCGCCGATAACGGAGGAAGCAATGGCATCCATCTCAAGTCCGAGTGCCTGCTGCACATTTCCCGACATCGTGTTCAGGCAGTAGCAGATGCCGCCGATCGAGCAGAGGAATGAGGAAAGCACATACGCCTTCAGCTTCGTCTTCTTCACGTCCAGTCCCATCATGATCGCCGACTGCTCACTTCCGCCGACTGCGTAAAGGCTTCTGCCGAACTTGGTATAGCGGAGCATGAAAAATACGGCTATCAGCACGAGCAGCGCCACGATTACCGATACACGGATAAACGGAACCTGCACCACGCCCTTGTTGTTGGTATAGGAGCCAAACGGAAGGCTGATCTTCGTATTGGCAAGCTTTACAAAAAATGCATTGCTGCTGATGGAGATCTGTTCCGTGCTGATCACGGCTGTCATGCCTCTGGCGAAGAACATTCCCGCCATTGTCACAATGAACGGCTGGATATTCAGATAGCCGACACAGAAGCCCTGCACCACGCCGAACACAATCCCGATGGCAAGCACAAGTATGCAGAGCAGAACCGCATTCATGTTCCAGCGCTCCATGCCGACGGCAAGAATCATGCAGTCCATGGCAACCAGCGAGCCAACGGAAATATCGATGCCGCCGGTCAGCATCACGCAGGTCATTCCACAGGTGATGCAGAGCAGACCCGCATTATTGATAAGGATGTTCAAAAACGTCTGCAGATGTGTGAAGCCCTTATTGGAATAAATCACACAGCCCACGGCATACATCACAAAAAATAACGCGATGGTAATTATCAGAAGAACCGTATTTCCATTTAATTTTTTCGCTTTCATTATGCAGCACCTCCTTTGGCAAGCTGTCTCCTTACAGACATTTTTTTCATAAATGCCTTAAACGGAGGTGCCTGGATTGCCACAATAATGATAACAATGACCGCCTTGTACACCGGTGCCTGCTCGGTCGAGATGCCGAGCGCATACAGGGTGGTGGTGATCGCCTGGATGGTGTACGCACCGATAATAGAGCCTGCCAGCCGGAACTTTCCGCCGCCGAGGCTGTTGCCGCCGAGTGCAACTGCCAGAATCGCATCCAGCTCGAAGTTCAGTCCGATGTTGTTGGAATCCGCAGAGCTGATCCGGGAGGAAGCAACAATGCCGGCAATTCCTGCACACAATCCGCAGACAACATAGCACAGGAAAATGATGCGCTCGGAATTGATGCCCGCGATGCGGGAAGCCTTCTTATTGATGCCGACGCTCTGGATATATAAGCCCAGTGCGGTCTTGCGGAGCACCAGCGATGTGATCAGGATGCACACGATGGCAACCACGATCGGTGTCGGCATAAATCCGAGATAGCCGCCGAAGATTTTGAAGGAATCATCCCGGACGTATACGATCATGTTGTTGCAGAGCAGAAGTCCGATTGCCCTCGCCGCCGAAAACAGGATCAGCGTTGCCACCATCGGCTGCACATTCAGATACGATACCAGAAAACCGTTAAACGCACCGCAGGCACATCCCATCAGGATGCCGCCAAGCACACCGACGATCAGCGGCGCTGCAAGGCTGTTGGTGGAGGACACGCCGTAGCCTGCCAGAAGCATGCAGCAGAACGATGCCGCCAGTGACATGACCGAGCCGACGGAAATATCCGTTCCTGCCGAGCAGGACACAACCAGCGTCATGCCGATGGCAAGAATGGCAATCTCACTGCCGCGGTTTAAAATATCAATGATGCGTCCGTACAATACCCCGTTGCGGATGGAGATGGTAAAAAAGTTAAATGCAAAATTTCCTGCCATCACATCATAGATGATATTTACCGCCATCACCAGTATCATACAGAAAATCGGTAAAAACAACGGCTGGCTGACCAGCTTCTTAAACTTACTCATTCCTGCCACCTCCTGCTATGGACTGCATTACATGCCCCTGGGTCAGTTCCTCAGTGATCTCTCCCACTTCCTGACCATCCCTTAATACCACCAGCTTGGAGCATGTTCTGAGCATCTCCTCAATCTCGGAAGAGATGAAGATCAGACTCTTTCCCTGATCCGCAAGCTCGATCACAAGCTTCTGGATCTCAGTCTTTGTCCCGACATCGATACCTCTGGTCGGCTCATCCAGAATAAGGAATTCCGGATCTGTGGCAAGCCAGCGTGCCAGAATCACCTTCTGCTGGTTTCCGCCGGAGAGCTGCCCGATCAGGGTCTCCCTGCTCGCCGTCTTGATCTGCAGCAGCTCGATATACTTGTCTGCGATCTCGTTCTGTCTGCTCATTGGAAGCAGCTTAAACATTCCGCGCTTTGCCTGCATTGCCAGAATTATATTTTCTCGTACAGATAAGTCTGCGATAATGCCCTCTGCCTTTCTGTCGTCCGGAAGAAGTCCCATTCCAAGATTCATCGCATCAATCGGCGCATTGATCTTTGCCTCTTTTCCGTTGACAAACAGCTTACCTGTCTGGTTTTTATCCGCTCCATAGATGACACGCGCCAGCTCACTGCGTCCCGAGCCAAGCAGACCTGTCAGTCCCACGACCTCACCCTTATGTATCTGTAAATCAAACGGCTTGATCTTTCCCTTGTGGCTCATGCCCTGCGCATCGATAACCACCGGCACATTGGTGTAATCCTTCTTCTCTTCTGATTTTACAGCTGCAAGGTCATCAAAATCCTTGCCCATCATCGCTGCAACCAGCTTTACCCTTGGCAGCTCCTCAATCGGATATTCTCCGACCAGCATGCCGTTCCGGAGCACTGTGATCCGGTCACAGACTGCGTATACCTGCTCCAGAAAGTGTGTCACAAACACAATCGCCACACCCTTTTCCTTCAGCTGCCGCATAAGAACGAACAGCTTTTCAACCTCATGGTCATCCAGGGAGGATGTCGGCTCGTCTAAAATCAGTACCTTACAATCCATATCCACCGCTCTTGCAATCGCAATCATCTGCTGGAGCGCCAGTGAATACTCTTCCAGATTTTTGGTTACGTCAATATCAAGATCCAGGCTCTTAATAATCCTGTTGGATTTTGCTGTCATCGTCTTCCAGTCGATGGTTCCAAGCTTTGTCTTCGGCTCCCTGCCGATAAATAAATTTTCTGCCACACTCAAATTCGGGCAAAGATTGACTTCCTGATACACCGTGGATATGCCCTTTTTCTGTGCATCCAGGGTCGAATGATTGACCACCGGTCCATCGATCCCGTCAACGTGTATTTCTCCCGCATCGAACGCGTTGATTCCGGTCAGACACTTGATCAGTGTAGATTTCCCGGCACCATTTTCTCCCATCAGTGCCATGATCTCGCCCTTCCGCAGTGTAAGATCCACATTGTCCAGTGCCTTTACGCCCGGAAATGTCATGGTAATCCCCCGCATGGTCAGTACCACATTATGCTCCATTTTACTCCACCCTTTCCTTAAAATTGGGAGAGACCAACCGGCCTCCCCCATTACAAATTCCCTGTCTGTGAAGCAGCTTCTTCTCTGTCCCTGCTATAATGTTTGTCCTGTTGCCAGACCGTCTTAATACTGTGCGTCAACGATCTCCTGTGTAACCACGGTAAGCTCCTGCTCCTCGCCGTTTACCGTGATGGATGAAAGGATGTCCTCATTTACATACCAGTGCTCAACCATGTATACTTCCTTGTCAGGTGTGCTGCCGGACTCTAACTGCTGGATAACATCCTCTACAAACGGAGCTGCAAGCGGGTTGCACTCGAAGTCTGCATTGATGTCGCCGGACATTACATACTCAAGACCTGCGGTGCAGGCATCGAAGGAAATCAGGATCACGTCTCCGTCCACACCATAGGAGATACCTGCTGCCTTCATGGCATCCATCGCACCAAATGCCTCGTTATCGTTCTGGCATACCACTACATTGAACTGTCCCTCGTAGCTCTTGATGTAAGACTCCATAACCTCCTGTCCGCCAGCCTGTGTGAAATCACCGGTCTGGGAATCCAGAATGTTCCAGCCGTTTGCATCTGCGATCTCCTTGAAGCCGTCCGTACGTCCGATCTGTGCGGAAGCACCGGTTGTTCCCTCGATAACGAGCACGTTCACGTCGCTGATGCCCTTTGCATCCGTGTAAGCCTTTAACCACTCACCTGCTGCAAGACCCTCATTCTTGAAGTTGGAGCCTACCCATGAAATATATTTGTCCGAATCATCAATCGTACGGTCAATGACGATAACCGGAATACCTGCCTCCTCGCACTCTGTCAGTACCGTGTCCCAGCCTGTCGATACGATCGGGTCGATGATGATGTAATCCACATCCTGCTCGATGAAGCCACGTACTGCCTCCAGCTGGACTGCCGAATCCTGGTCGCAGTCAACGAACTGGAGATCATATCCGTTCTCTGCCGAGAAGATGGACTGTGCGGAATTCGTAGATGCGGTACGCCAGTCAGACTCATGACCAACCTGTGCAAAGCCGATTGTGATTACATCCCCGTCAGCTGCGTCTGCCGCATCTGCTGCGTCAGAAGCATCCGCTGCTTCGCTGTCCGCTGCCGTATCTGCGTCTGCTGCATCTGCTGCCGTTGTGTTGCTGCTGTCAGCAGCCTCCTCGCTTCCGCAGCCTGCCAGTAAGGTTGCGCCCATTGCCATGCACATCAGTACACTCACTAACTTTTTTTTCATTTTAAAAACCTCCCAAAGTTTTTATTAGATTTGGTTAAGTCCTTAACCATGTACCTATTATAGCTTTCGGACGGTTTAAAAAATACCGACTGGCTTTTGAAATAAGTATAATTTTTTACTAAATTATGAACAGCTCATTCACAATTTTGCCGTATTTTCCTCAAAAGGTGTAATTTTTTTTGGAAATGTTGCGTTTTCTTTTGATTTTCTCTGCCCGGCACGGAATCCGCACCCAGATCTCGGTGCCCTGCCCGTAGGTGCTCTGTATCTTCAGTCCATACTCCCTGCCATAATTGAGCTGGATACGCTGGTTGACATTGAACAGTCCGAAGCCGCCCGTCTCCTCCGGCTCCGGCTCCTGCTCCCCGTCGCGGAGCATGGCGCACACCTGCGCAAGCCGCGCACCGTCCATTCCGATTCCGTCATCCTGCACCTTGAAAATCATGACATCCTGGCAGAGTGCACCGGACACCCGGATATGTCCGCCGCCGCGCTTGTTCTTGATGCCGTGGTAGAGCGCATTCTCCACAAGCGGCTGGAGCGTCAGCTTGATGATCTCATATTCATAGAGCTCCTCCGGAATCGCAATCTCATATTCCAGTATATCCCTGTAGCGGAACTGCTGGATCTCTAAGTAGCTGCGGATGTGCTGCTCCTCCTCCTTTACCGTGATGAACTCCCGCCCCTTGCTTAAGGTTGTCCGAAAAAAGCTTGACAGGGACGACACCATCCTCACGACCTGCTCCGTGTCCTTCGACTCCGCGAGCCAGATGATGTTGTCCAGTGTATTGTACAGAAAATGCGGGTTGATCTGCTCCTGCAGCACGCGCAGCTCCGCCGCGCGCAGGTTCAGCTCCTCCACGCGTATATCCTCCACGAGATGCCCGATCTCCTCCACCATCTGGTTAAAGCTGCTGTTCAGAACCGAGAGCTCATCCAGCTCCTCGTCCTGCGCCCGGATCGCAAAATCCCCGCTTCCCGCTGCCTGCGCAGCCTCACACAGCCGCTGGATGGGCTCCGTGATGCCCCGCACAATCCTCCTGCTGACCATCCATGCCCCGAGCAGTATCAGGACGAGAATCACTGTGATCGCCGTGATGGCACTCTCCACATCCGCGCGGATTCCCATCCGCAGCTCCTCCATGTTCGTTGTCTCATAGTAGATATAATACTGGATCTGCTCCTGTATCAGCTCCGTCAGGACGCGGATATTCAGATCCAGACGCTCCATGTTCGTCTCATAAAGCCCGGTCACAAGCGCATCCTTCTCGATCTCCTCCACACGATCCTCCAGCGTGTCAAGACTCTTTAGTATGCTTGACAGCCGGTTCGCGGCGTACTCGGAATCTGCCTCCTCATAGAGCTCGCCGAACACCTCCCGCGCGGCCTGTATCATCCGGTGCGGCTGCTCCGTGTCCACCAGCTCCTCGGCACGCTCCGAATTGACTACGATAATATACATCACGTAGTCCATGTCCTCCTTGAAATTGATGTTGTACGCGTTTGCCTTTGTGATTCTCCTGACAATCCCGTCATACTCGGAGGAAATCTTGTTCGTCATAATCAGAAGATACGCCAGAAGTATGGTCAGCGGCACCACACAGATCAGCAGCAGCATATAGAGCCTGCTCTTTAGTGAAAACCCTCTCTTCAATATCCATCTCCCCTTTTACCCTCTGCTGCGGTACTCACCCGGTGTGCAGCCCTGCGTCTTCTTGAACAGGTTGCTGAAATAATGCGCATCCCGGTAGCCCACCTCAAAGGCAATCTCCGTTACCTTCTTTCCCGTCGTCCTGAGCAGCTCCTTCGCTTTTTCCATGCGGATTCTTGTAAGATATTCTACAAACGTCTCTCCCATTTCCTGACCGAATACCGTGCTGAAATGGCTCGGACTCAGATTTACCTCCGCTGCGACCATATTCAGGGAAATCCCGTCCTTCTCAAAATGATCGTTGATGTAGGTCTTTGCCTTCTGCATGATGCCGTCGTATTTTCCGTCCACCGCCTCACTGCGCAAATCCAGCACCGCCGAAAAAAGCTTCTTAATATATTCCCTGGTCTGCTCAACCGTGGTCAGGTAGGCTACCATCTCCTTCGCATCGCCGCACCGCTCCACGAGATCCCTGCTCTTGTAACCGCTCTTCTCCAGAACGGAAACCGCCGTCACATACAGATCCATCACCACGTACTGGCGCAGGAAGATAGACTTTACATTGCCGTCCCCGAGCTGTGCAAAGTAATCCTCCACGAAGCCGGACACCTCCTCCCTAGTGCCCGTGTACAGAAAAGCCTCTGCCTGCCGCTGGCTCAGGCTGGAGATATTCAGCTCCCCGAGCTTTACATCCTCCAGAACCTCCGCCGCAGTCTCCCCCGGCGTCTCCTCCTCAAGGATCTGGTTGCGCTCTACCGAATAGCGTCTGGAAAAGCACAGGTTGGTCTGCCGGTAGCACTGCTGCAGCTCGCTGAAACGCTCCACCGGTGTCCCGAGCGCCGCGACATACTCCACCGCCGTCTCTCTCCGGAAATACTCTGCCAGCAGGCTTTTTACCTGCTCTGTCGTCTCCGCGAGAGACTGCTGCCCTGTGCCCTTCAGCACAAAATCGTACTCCGCCCGGCTCTGCTTTGCGACAATCAGATTGCCGGACTGCTCCATGTACTTCTCCAGTTCCTGCTCGAAGGCTTTTATCTTCTCCGGCAGGACATCCTCCTTCTCCTCGGAGAACAGCTGGAGCAGCATGATATTGTACTGCTCCGCAATCAGCTCAAGTCCCAGCTCCTTCGCCTCCTGGAACACCGACGCATAGGTATGCTTTCCGGAGACCATGTGCCGGAACAGCCGCTGCCTGCCGGCAGATCTCGCCTCCTCCGGCGCCTGCTGCTTCTGCTTCCCGCGCTCCTCCTCGATCTTCTGACCGATCTTCTTGAGTGTCCCGATCAGCTGTGCACCCGTGACCGGCTTCACCAGATAATCCGTGATTCCGATGTCGATTGCCTCTTTTGCATACTGGAACTCGTCATACCCGCTCAGGAGTATGATCTTGGTCTCCGGCAGCTCGTGCTTCACGAGACGGCTCAGCTCCAGTCCATCCATGAACGGCATCTTAATGTCCGTGATCAGAATATCCGGTTTCGTCTTCTGGATGATCGGATAGGCGAGCTCCCCGTCGCCCGCGTCACCGACAAATTCAAAGCCTTCCCCCTGCCAGTCGATGTTGTTCTTTATGCCCTCCCGCATAACGATCTCATCTTCCGCTAAAAAAACCTTTAACATATGGAATTCCCCTCAATACATTTTCCTGTAAAAACCATTGTAAATTCATTTTATCACACCTGCGAACAAAAAACACAGAAGATTTTGGCTGTCCGGGGCTTTTTGTGCAATACCTTCTGCACCTTTCCCTTGACAAGCCGTCCTTCTTCCGCCATATTCAAAAAGTGAGATATATCTCATTTTTTGAATATGGAAAGGCTGGGTGATCATTATGGAATACAGGGAATTCGGAGCAGAGAACGGGCAGACCCTGCTGCTTCTGCCGGGCACCTGCTGCAACTATCAGACCAATTTCGACAGTGTGCTGGATGCGCTGGCAGATAAGTACCATCTGATCTGCTCACCCATCTGGGCAGACAGATCGACGTACCGCACACCAGGGCGCATTTTATCTATGCAAATAAGATGGGGAAAAAATATAAAAAGCGGTATGAAATGCATTTTGCCAATCCGGATATCTGCGAATTTGACATGCAGCATGAGCAGTGGCTGTTTGGTGACAACAGCTGGACCGCCCCTGTGCTTCAGACGGTCGACTCCTTCATGTGCATGCCGGTATAGAAGGGAGCTGCCCTATGGAGAACAGGACACCACAGCGTGACAAGGCTGTCAGGACAAGGCAGCGTCTTTTAGAAGCCACCCTTGCGCAGACTGCCGCATGTGGCTATCACAATATCACCGTAGACAAAATTGCTGCCGCAGCGGGAGTGTCTACCGGAAGTGCCTACCGCTATTTCCGGAACAAGAAGGAAATGCTGCTCGCAGCGCTTGCCTACCATTATGAGAACATCCAGGATTTTTTCGGGACACCGGATTCCAGCCTCCGCTCCTTTTCCTCGCCAGAGGACATGCTTGCCTACGTGCTTGGGCAGTTCTATGGCCTGCACCGGAATATTATGCCCTCCACGAGGAATTAGAGAGCCTGCGCCATATCGACCCGGATGTCCGGGATGCCTATCACCGGATTCTGCTCGATGCAGTCGATACCCTCGTGCAGAAATGTTCCCCCGCATACGCAGGACTTCCGGCGCTCAGGGAACGCATCTATTTAGGTATCCAGCTTCTGGAAAGCTTTGCGCACACCCGGCTGGAGACTTCCCTCTGCAGTCAGTTTGATATGGAATCCATGCAGACACTCTGCCTCCGGATTGCAGTGGAGCTGCTGACACCGCCGCATCAGACGGGATCCGATACGGCAGTGTCATGTTCACACTAATCTTATGAAAACGCCCTGCGGTCTTAAGCTTCCGTGCTCCAATCCGTTCGCGAACAGGCAGTCCTCCGGCTCCGGCAGTTCCCGCTCCCCTGTCCGCACCGGTTCCCCCCCGGCGTTAATGCAGACCTCCAGCGTTTTTTGTCCTTCTTTTTTCTTATAATAATGTAACAATCTGGAATCCTCTCTGACATCCCATACCACTTTTCCGCTCCTTGTCTGCGGATACTGCCTGCGCATCGCAATCAGCTGCTTTACCTGTCCGGTCAGTTCCGCAAAGCTGCCCGCATCGATCTCCTCCCACGGCATGCACTTCCGGTTCGCCTTTGTTCCGCCTCCGTCCATACCGATCTCGGTGCCGTAGTAGATGCCCGGCGCGCCCTGCATGGTGAACAGAACTGTAAGCTGTGCCAGAAACATATCCGCATTTCCGTGGCATCTCTCCATCAGACGGTCCGTATCATGGGAATCTAACAGATTAAACAGCACGCGGTTCACCTGCTCGTAGTACATGCTGTAGCACTGGTTGATGCCATGCATAAAATCCGTACCACTCTGTGTCTTATCTGCCCAGAAGTTATTCACGCACGCCAGAAACGGGTAGTTCATCGTCGAATCATACTCGTCGCCGAGCAGCCATGGGAAAGCATCATGCCAGATCTCTCCGAGCAGGAAAAGCTTTGGATTGCACTTTTTCAATTCCAGACGCAGATGTTTTAAAAATGCATGTGAAATCTCGTTGCCGACATCGAAACGGATTCCGTCAACCTTCCATTCACATACCCAGTGCTTCGCAATGCCGGTAAGATACTCCATCACATCCGGCTCGCTGGTATCAAATTTTGGCATATTGTCGACAAACGCAAAGGAAAAATAATCCCCCCGCTTCGTCGCATGGGTCTGCTCAACGATCGGCCAGCGGTTCACGCAGAACCAGTGGTAATAGTCAGACTGCGGACCCTTTTCCAGCACGTCCTGCCAAAGCGCGCACTTCGCTCCGCAATGATTGAATACCGCATCGATCATCACACGAAGTCCGAGGGCATGCGCCTCCTCAATCAATGCTCTCAGTTCTTCCTCCGTGCCGATATCCGGCTCCACGCTGTAGTAGTCGATCGTGTCGTACCGGTGGTTGGAATCCGACCACAGAATCGGGTTTAAGTAAATACCTCCGACGCCGAGGTCTGCAATATAGGCAAGGCGGCTGCGGATTCCCGCCAGATCACCCCCGTAAAACTCCTTCCATGTTGCATCCTCCTGACAAGCCCATTCCCGGCAGGAATGACGCTTTTCTCCCGGATTTTTTCTGCAGAAACGATCCGGGAAAATCTGATACCACACGATATTCTCCGCCCAGTCCGGCACCTTCATAACATCTGCCCGGTTCATCCACGGATAGATAAAACGCTGGATCATCCGGTCCGCAGGAAAATTCTCTCCCGCTTTCACAAATCCATCCTCATACAGGCAGACGCTCTCCCCGCCGCCGTTGATCTCAAAATGGTACTTGACCCTGCGGTACGCCGGTGTGAGGACGGCACTGTATACATTTCGGTGCGCCAGTTCCCGCTCCAGTTCCATCGGCACCCGCTCGCCCTGCCAGTTCTGCTCGTTCTCGGCAATCCCGGCGGAATACGGGTCGCCCGCCCAGAGGATCACCTCGTCCACATCTTTTCCTGTCTGAATACTTATTTTTAAATGTCTCTCATCAAGCGGATAGCAGTCTAAAAAATACGCCCGATGTGTAATTTCTGCCAGATTCATAGTTTTCCCCCTGTACAAATTTGCTGCAGATCTCCTGTCAGCTGCTCCGGGAACTCCGGATTTCTATTCTACGCACAGTATATCTCTGCGAGGGGAATTTTTCTCACACTATCAATCGCGTAACCTGTACAAAACAATCATTTTTTCTTTCACTTCTATCACAGCATCCGGTCGGAAAGCAGTTTGCTTCCCTCTTCGTAATCCAGGTTCTCATATGCCGCATGCAGTTCTGTCAACAGTTCCCGTTCCTCCGCTGTCAGATGGGCACGCGCAAACCGGGAAAGTCCCTGCTCAATCCCGTTTAAATCACACGCATCAAAAGCTTCCCTAAGCTGCGCCAGAATCTGCTGCTTTTCCTCCGGTATGTCCTCTGCCGTGGCTGCGCCTTCCCCCTGTATCTCCTGCGGCAGATTCTTTAATTCATCCTCGACACTCTCTAACGTGTGCCGGATCGTCTCCAAAAACTCTGTCATATGCTTTTCCATGTACCGGATATTTTCTGTTTTTGCCGCCATTTCCATGATTTCTGCGCTCTCGCTTAACGCCTGTCTGCCGATCTGCTGGCTGGCGCCCTTGATTCCGTGCACTTTCGTTCCGAAAAGCTCCAGCTGCTCCGGCACATAGCCCGGCAGTTCTGCTGCAAGCGATCCCGTCTCCTGCAAAAACGTCTGCAAGAGACGGCGGTATGCCCCATGGTTCATCTGCGCGTGAAGCAGGAAATCCCTGCGCTCTGCGACAGGCAGATAAGTCTCAATCACTTTCTTTAGCTCTGACACATCGATCGGCTTGTCCAGATACGCCGTAAATTCCGGTCTGCGATTCCGATGCTTTAACTCCGCGGTAATATCAGCAGTCATAAGTACCATTGGGATATCGCAAAACTGGCGGATCTCCTTCGCCGCTTCATCGCCATTTTTTTCCGGCATCCTCTGATCCAGAAAAATCAGCTGATACTCCTTCCGCGCTGCCGCCTCCACAGCCTCCTTTCCGTTGCGCACAACATCCAGTGTAAACCGCCACGGCGCTGCGAGTTCCTGGAAAATCTCCTGATTGATCCGCATATCATCCGCGAGCAGAACGCGTGCCCCCGGATAGATCCATGTCGGCTGGATCCGCTCCGTATAGACCACTGACTCGCGCAGCAGACTGTCCGTCGTATAGCACACCGCATCATGCAGGGTGCTTCCGCACACCTTCTGCCGGATTTCCACGGTAATCGTGGTTCCCCTGGTGCCGTTGCTCTCGGCGCGGACACTGCCTCCCATACGGTTTGCAAGTTCCTTTACAATGCTAAGTCCCAGTCCGTTTCCCGACTGTCCGCTCTCTGCCGCATAGCTCACATACGAATCAAATCCCTGCCGCAGCTGTTCGCTTGTCATTCCGGTGCCGGTGTCCGACACCCTGCAGCGGACCATCACATCCGAGGAATCCCGGATTGCCTCACAGGTAATCACACAGCGGATCTCGCCCTCCTCTGTGAACTTGACCGCATTTGCGAGCAGATTCTGCAATATTTCCCGGACGCGCATGGCATCCCCATACATTTTCTCCGGGAATTCTCCCTGTATACAGGCCTCAAACCACACCCTCTTCGACTGCAGATTGATGACACACATGTGTGCCACCTCCTCGAGCACCTGATCCAGCCGGTAGCACTCCGCCATCAGCTCGAACTTTCCTGCCTCAATTCTGGAATAGTCAAGAATCGCATTCACCTGTTCCACAAGGCTGTTCCCAGCTCCCTTGATGTGAAGCAGGAGTGCACGGTCACTTGCCGTGAGTTCCTTGCGGCTGCTTAAAATATCCGTGATTCCGATGATGGCGTGCAGCGGGCTTTTCAGGTCATGGCTCATCTGCGCGAGGAAATCACTTTTCCGCGCCGTCTGCATCTCTGCTTTTCCCTTTAATGCCTGCATCAGCTGCGTCTCTTTTTTGGGGCTGGTAATATCCCAGGCACCGAGAATATATCCACGAAGCCTCCCTGAATAGTACACCGGCGTACACTGACACTGATAATACTGTCCGTTCTTCTCGATCTCCCGGCTCTTTTTTCCCTCCTGTATGGACTTCGCCAGCTCCTCCGCCTCCTGCATGTATCCGCGGTGCCTGCGGCTGTCTCTCTCATACAACTGCATCGGACCCGCAAACAGACTTCTGCCGCTGCGGTTCGCATCAACGCAATAAAAATTGGTATCCAGCAGTACCACTGCCGTATCCGAGTCATCGTACAGCCGCTCGCGCAGAAGCTCGCCCGTATCCATCAGCTGATCCGTCTGGATCAGATAATGAACCGCACCGCAGACACCGGTTGTAGCTGCCAGCATCAGAAGATTGCCCGGAATAGTAAAAAACTTTTCCGCGCCCATCGCTGCTGCATTCACGAGCAGCACAATATAGAGCAGATTGGCAATCTGATGCTCATGCATGGTCAGGGAACGGCTCAGATAGGCGTAGGTTCCCATTGCAACGATCGCCGCTGTACATCCGATTAAGTAAATTCTGAAATAAATGTGATAGATTTCCGGCTGCCGGTAGCGCATAAAAACAATCACATTCAGCGCGAGCAGCACACAAAACATAATCCACTGCACCCCGTAGGGGATATGGATTTTCAGAAAATCCATGATATAGATAAGAATCAGATAAAGCACCTGAATTAAGAGCATGTCCTTCAAACGCCCGAACAGTTCTGTCTGTCCGGTGAGCGTAAGGACAACCTGATAGAAATTATATACACCGATCAGTCCGACCAGCAGCGGCAGCAGCCTGTGCTGTCTGGAATATGCACCGGAAGTGGCATATTCCTGCAGTACATACAGCGTATAACAAAGACATATTATCTGAACCAATAATATCATTCAATCTCACTCCGCCCCATCAGAATCCTCTTGATCTCTGTCTTGACAAAGACCGGCTTGTACGGTCTTACAATGTAACCTGCCGCGTCCAGATTCCGGCACAGCGTGACCGTCTGTCTGTCGCAGAGCGCCGTGACGAACAGGATCGGCACCGTGTGATCCGTCATCTCCATAATGCGTTTGGCCGTCTCGATACCGTCCATCTCCGGCATATCGATATCCATCAGCACCAGATCCGGCGCCGGATGTTTTTTCAGATACAGCAATGCCTGGTGACCGGATTTCATCAGGATGACATCATATAACGGCTCTAAAATGCCACGCAGCATCTGCAGATTCGTCTTCATATCGTCCACAACCATGATCTGGCAGCGTACCGGCGGCCGTATCATCTCATTGCGCTCCTTTTCTGCCTCTTCCGTGGAGAAGCCGGATTCCGTCTTCATACGCAATGTAATATGGTAGTTCGCTTCGTTGGACAGATCCAACAGTTCCCCGTCCATCAGACGCACTACGGGTCTTAAATTATGTACGCCAAAATTCTCATAGATGATGGCTTCTCTTCCATCGGAAAGCGTAACCATCGTTCCCTTCGGATAGAGCGGCACATACTTTAGAAGTGTCTCCACTACCTCGCGGTCAAACATGATGCCGCAGCCGCCCATCAGATACTCTGTCGCCTCGTACGGTGCGTATGGCTCCTTGTATGGGCGCCTGGACGTAAGTGCATCATAGACATCCGCCACGTGCAGAATCCTGGTAAACATCGTCTGCTGCGCGCCTTCCAGCCCGTCCGGGTATCCGCTTCCGTCCACATTTTCATGGTGATGCAGCACGGCCTCCTTGATATGCGCAGAAATATCCCACCGCTCACTGATAATCTGGTACGACAGTGTTGCGTGGGATTTCATAATCAGATATTCTTCCTGTGTCAGACGTCCCGGCTTGTTTAAGATCTCATCCGGGATCTGCAGCTTTCCGAGGTCATGAAGCAATGCCGCAGTCACAAGATGCCCCAGCTCCACTTCATTCATCCCCATACCCATTCCAATGACGCCGCAGTATACCGCCACGTTCACAGAATGTGCGTAAGTGTAATCGTCGTAGCTTCTTAAGTCCGTAAGATCAAGAGACACATTTCCGCAGGATAAAATCTCCTCCACCATGCGTCTGGCAATCAGCTTACATCCGTCAATGTCGCAGGCACGGATGCGCTCCTGTCCCTCCTGCCTTAACTGCGGCGTAATCACACTCTCAATCGTGATGCCCTCTGAAAGTTTATCTTCTATATATACACCGTCGAATCCGTAAGCTTCCAGTTTTTCCAGATAGCTCTCCGTCAATTCGCAATGGCAGCCAATCAGCGTTCTTCCGACGGAATCATAAAGGTCGGCTGCAAGAACCATGCCCGGTTCTGCCTCCCTGAGTGGTACATAACGCATAACATTCCTCCTACCTTTTACTGTACCAAGCCGACCTCATAAAGTCAATGAAACTTTTGACCTTATTTTCTAGGATTCGACAGAAACCACCTCGTAATCCTGATCCTCAACCGCCTTCTTTAAGACCTCATCCGCCACGTCGCTGCTAAGCGTCACAACCGCGTCTCCTGCCTCGTGGCTGACTACAGCCTCCTGCACGCCTTCTACCGCTTCGAGTGCCTTCTTGACTCTCGCCTCACAGTGTCCACACATCATACCGTTAATCTTCATTGTCTTTTTCATTGTCTCATTCTCCTTTTTTTGATTTGTTTCTGATTTCTTCTCCAAAGCGTCATCCGGCTCCTTCGCCGCAGCTGCGGCGGTCTGCCCTGTCACCGCATTTTTGATCCTGCGGTCTTTTCCGGCGTCATACATCCGGAACAGATTCAGGCGCAGCGCGTTGGTCACAACACAGAAGCTGGATAAGCTCATGGCTGCCGCACCGAACATCGGGTTTAACTGCCAGCCGAACAGCGGAATCCACACGCCTGCCGCAAGAGGAATGCCGATAATATTGTAGAAAAATGCCCAGAACAGATTTTCATGAATATTGCGCAGGGTTGCGCGGCTCAAGCGGATTGCCGCAGGCACATCCGACAGGCGGCTCTTCATCAGCACGACATCCGCGGCATCAATGGCAATATCCGTTCCGGCGCCGATCGCCATTCCGATATCCGCCCTTGTAAGCGCCGGCGCGTCATTGATTCCATCGCCGACCATGACCACTTTGCCCTTTTTCTGCAGTTCTCTTACCACCTGCTCCTTGCCGTCCGGAAGCACGCCGGCGATCACCTCGTCCACGCCTGCCTCTTTTCCGATCGCCTGCGCCGTCCGCTCATTGTCGCCGGTCAGCATCACCACATAGATTCCCATGTTCTGCAGTTCTGCCACCGCACGCGGGCTGTCCTCCTTGATGACATCCGCCACGGCGATTACGCCGAGCAGCTTCTCATCCTTTGCAAAAAACAGCGGCGTCTTGCCCTGCATGGCGAGCTGCTCTGCCTGCCGCTTCATGGCATCGGACACCTTCACGTGCTGCTCGATAAAGATGAGATTGCCGCCGTAAAGCCGTCTTCCATCCCGCACACCGGTCAGACCGTTGCCCGGAAGCGCCATGAAATCGGTCAGCATATCTTCTAAGCCGTCCGCTCCGCCAGATGCTCCGTCTGCCGCAGACGCCCTCTTCCCGCCGGACTGCTCCTTTACCCCGGCCTGCTCCTTCACGTAGGCAAGAACGGCCTTTGCAAGCGGATGCTCGCTCTTCTGCTCCAGAATCCCTGCCGCATGCAGCAGCTCCTCCGCCGGAACGCCTTCCGCCGGAAGGACATCCGTAACTCGCGGCTCTCCGCTCGTGATGGTTCCGGTCTTATCGAGCGCTACAATCTGCATTTTTCCGGTCTCCTCCAGAGAGACTGCCGTCTTGAACATAATGCCGTTCTTGGCACCCATGCCGTTTCCGACCATGATGGCTACCGGAGTGGCAAGTCCAAGTGCACACGGGCAGCTGATGACCAGAACAGAGATCGCTCTCGCCAGCGCAAAGCCGATCGGCTTTCCGGCAAGCAGCCACACAATCAGTGTCACGATCGCAATTCCAATGACCGTCGGCACAAATACGCCCGATACCTTATCGGCAATCTTGGCAATCGGCGCCTTGGTCGCCGCGGCATCGCTGACCATCTGGATGATCTGGGATAAGGTTGTATCCTCGCCGACTCGCGCCGCCTCGCATTTTAAAAAGCCGGACTGGTTCACGGTCGCCGCGGAGACTTCATCTCCCGCCGCCTTGTCCACCGGTATGCTCTCGCCGGTCAGCGCCGCCTCATTCACGGCACTGCTACCCTCAAGGATGATACCGTCCACGGGTATGTTCTCCCCCGGGCGCACCACGAAGACGTCTCCCTTTTTGACCTGCGCGACCGGAACCTCCTGTTCCACACCGTCACGCACGATGGTGGCAGTCTTCGGTGCCAGGCTCATCAGGCTCTTGAGCGCATCGGTCGTCTTGCCTTTTGAACGCGCCTCCAGCATTTTTCCGACCGTGATCAGCGTCAAAATCATCGCCGCCGATTCAAAGTAGAACTCGTGCATGTAGCTCATGACCCCGTCCATATCGCCGCGCACCTGTGCATCGGTCATTGCAAAGAGTGCGTAGGTACTGTAGCCGAACGCTGCCGTTGCCCCCAGCGCTACCAGTGTGTCCATATTCGGCGCCCGGTGCCAGAGACTCTTGAATCCGCTGATAAAGAACTTCTGGTTGATGACCATGATCACCACCGTCAGCAAGAGCTGTACCAGCCCCATCGCCACATGGTTTCCTTCAAAGAACGCCGGCAGCGGCCATCCCCACATCATATGTCCCATGGAAAAATACATCAGCACTGCCAGAAAGCCTACCGAAGTCACCAGTCTCTTTTTTAAAAGAGGCGTCTCCCGGTCCTTTAACATATCTTCCTGCGGCATCACCTCCGCCGCTCCCGCGGTTCCCGCGCCGCCCCGCTTCTTCTCGGCAGCGCCGTATCCGGCGTTCTCAACCGCCCGGATGATCTCCTGCGGCGCTGCGGTTCCCTCGACACCCATGGAATTCGTCAGAAGACTCACCGAGCAGGATGTCACACCCGGCACCTTCGACACTGCTTTTTCCACGCGCGCGCTGCACGCTGCACAGCTCATTCCCGTCACTGTATATTGCTTCATCTTCCTCCCTCTCCCATCTATTTCATCAATTTCTGGAGCACCGTCACCAGTTCGTCGACGGTCTCCTCCCTGCCCTCGCGGATATCATTCGTCACGCAGGTCTTGATATGATTGGCGAGAAGTACCTTGTTAAAGCTGTTGAGCGCCGCATTCACAGCAGCCACCTGCACCAGAATATCCGTACAGTAAGCATCCCGCTCCACCATTCCCTTAATCCCGCGAATCTGTCCCTCGATGCGGTTTAAACGGTGAATCATATCCTTGTATTCTTTCTCTGACCGTTCCTTCGTCTTATGGGAACAGCAGCATTCCTTTTCCTCTGCCATACGCTTTGCCCTCTTTCTTACTATTTACCCGCAAGTCTGTTTCTATTCCTCATTTGCAGGCTCATTATATACCCCATTGGGGTATATTGCAAGTGTTTTATTGTGTTATTTTTCTCATCAAAAAAATCCCGGCCTGTCCAACCGGACCAGCCAGGATCTTTTGGGAATCTGCCGTCATGCGGCAGTCTCTTTTATTTATCCGCAAACCCTCTCCAGAATCTCTGTAAGTGCACTTCCGCTGCTGGTATGGCTTCTCACCACATCCGCATTGCAGCGCTCCGCCTCTGCCACCGCACACCGTACCATCTTATGTGATACGGTGTTGGTGAAGAGAATGATCAGATCCGGTGATCCGATCTGGTTCCCGAGCTTTGCCGGCATCTGTGTAAATACCTTCGCTTTACAGTTATGTTCCTTACAGATCTTTTTGTACTGGCAGACCATGCGGTCATGTCCGCCTACAATTACAACACTCATGACTACACCGCCGCAAGCTGCCTGCCGAGATCGGTGCAGGCAGCCACAGCCTCATCGTCCGGTGCCTCCTTACAGATCACGCCTTCGCCGTTCAATACATTCGCGCCTGCGGATGACATGCGGTCTACCCAGTCACGCATCCACTGTCCGTCTCCCCAGCCATAGGAACCGAACAGACCGATGGTCTTGCCTGCCGCAAATCCTTCTACCTCGGTTACGAAAGGCTCCATCTCGCCCTCCTCAAGAACCTCAGCCCCCATCGCCGGGCATCCGAGTGCAAATGCCTTTGCGTTCTTTAACTCCGCTGTAGAGACGCTGCTTACATCTACCACTGCGGCTTCCTTACCTGCTGCTGTGATTCCGGCGCCGACTGCCTCTGCCATCGCCTGTGTATTTCCTGACTGTGACCAGTATACTACATAAATCTTATCCAATGCTTTTCCCTCCTGCTATATCTCTGTATTTTGCTATGTAAGTTAGTCTCAACTAACTTTAGCTATACTATACTAAATCAGAAGGATTTCGTCAAGTGCAGTAAATGAAATATTTTTCTCATTAGAAAAGCTGCTATTCCACCTCATCCGCGAACTTCGTCAGGTAGCGCTGATTCTCCTCAAATTCGCAGGTACTCGCATTGTCAAGCACCTTGCGCCCGTAGAAAACGCGCTTTTCCTCCACAGGGATCGACAGTGTCGCCGTGCCGTTCTCCGTCTCGTAGGAGACTTCGTCAATCCCCGTCTCACCAAGTGCCCGATATGCGTCATACAGCGTGTGATCCCTGTATCCGTTCACCATCTCCCAGTAGAGAGCATACTTTTCACTGGTTAGTCGGCACAAATCCAATGTATCATATAATTCATGATACCCGCGGTCTATGTACTCCCTTTCACACCAGTCCAGATGATAGGCATCGCCGGAATATTTTCCCTCATCCACAGCGGTATCAATCAAAGCCCACAATATCGAGAACACGAAAAACAGCGCAATCACACATCCGGCTGCCTTGACTGCCAGCGTCGACATATTTACCTCGTAGTTTCCAGTCTCATCCGAAAATTTCCAGAGTATTTTTATATTTTTAATCTTCCTCATAATCCCAGCCCTTTCTCTCAAAGATCCGGCGTATCAGTTCGTCCATCTCCTCCGAGTCGCGCTCCATCCCCATCAGATCCGCCAGTTCCTCCTCCGTCATTTCCAGAGTACCAAGCAGTGCCGCTGCCACGTCCTGTTTCATGTCATCATAGTATTCCTTGTTTTCTTCATACTCCAGCCCGCGGTAGGAAAAATCCGTCTCCATTTCGAGAATATCCTTCCCATCCAGAAGCACATATTTCACCCAGTTTGAACGCATCTGCTGCCCGGCGGGCCAGTCTAACACCTCCTGGATGCGGAACAGATCTCTCATAAATGCCTGATCGTCGTCATACAGCCGGACGCGCTCCGTATATTTTTCAAATTTCTCCTGCCCATACACCTCATAGGAATGCAGATAATCGTAAAGTCCGGTATAATCCTCTGCCGCAAGCAGTTCTTCCGCCTCCTGTACAGACGCCCGATTCCGCTGGCAGGTAATGTGAATGTCCTCCAGACCAACTCCAATCGCGAGCACCAGAATCGTAATCGCTGTCACTGCCACAACAACCAGCAGAATTACATTCATCACTTTATCCGCCACATACAGCGGCATGGAATGGATGATCTTTGCTTTGGCGAGCAGTGCCTCCTTTCTCGCCAGATTTTCCTCGTTTCTCCACTTTTCTCCAAGCGGGTTTGGCTCCCCGCAGTAGGGACATTTCAGTTCTTTCGCCGGATAATCATATCCGCATTTTTTACATATCATCTTCGCACACGCCCTCTCTTTTATTCGGCCAGATGGGCAAATGCCCTCTTCTGCATCTCCTGCTCCAGATTGCTCTGATTCGCTTCATCTGCAAGATCATATCCTGTCATCACTTCCCGGATCTCTTCCTTTGTCAGCGCATAATGCTCCTCTAAATAAGTATAACAATATTCCCGGTAATAAGTGACCGCTTCCTTCTCTTCGTACTTGTAATCAGCATCTTCACTCTCCTGACAGATGCAAAGAGCATCTGTGATATACTTCACATCATCCAGCTCTTCCGCTCTTCCCTCCCGGATAAGCTGTTCCAGATACTGCCCGTCCGGGGTTATGATGTAATTTGCGGTATAGTCTTCGAGCTTCTCCACCAGCCGGTATTTGCGAAAAGCCTGATCATATAGTTCATTATGCTTTTCCAGATATGTGCAGATTCCACTGTAGTCCTGCTGCTGATACATCTTCTCCAGTTTTTCCTGCATTGCCTGCTCCCTGCTGCCGGAAGCAGCCGCGCGAATGCGTATGCCAATAAACGCCGCAGCACTGAGCAAAAGTCCTGCCACGATCGCAACGATCAAAATCTTCGCGGTCAGGGACATCCCGGTCTTCGCCATCCGCTGCGGCTTCTCCTCCCACTGCCGTTTCTCGCGTTTCAGCTCATTGACGGCATCCTCATGCATCTGTACGGACCTTCCAAAATTATCGCCACCGCAATATGGACAGCGCGGCTCGTCATCTTCGTAAGACGCACCGCAGTTATTACATACGATCATCGTTTCTCCCTCCGGTGCCTCCGCAGAAATCCGCTTCCTGAGGCACCCTGTGTTATTCTTTGTCTATTATATCAGTTTTTTCCTGTATAGGAAGCATTTTCCTATGAACCAAAAAAGCGGGGCAGTCGCTTGAAACGGACAGCCCCTTTTGGAGTGAGAAGTAATAGAAAAAGAAGCACATCCTACCGATTTCTGATGGAATACATCTGGAAATTCGGTTCAAAAAATGTGTGCATTTCTAACCAGCCGAATGTTTGCATCTTCGATGATCCGTGTCTTTCCAAGTTTGGAGCACTCCGCGGGTGTGTCCGCAACCCACAGACAATTTTAGGATTCCCGTGTGTCCCTTGCAACACTGCTGAACAGAACATAACCACGCGAAGCCGATGTTTGAGCCATCATCTGCCATGACTTCAATAGCAGATGACGGCGAGTTTCGGTTCGCGCGGTTTTATATTGTCTGTGAAGCAGTGCTGCTAGGGACACTAGGGAATCCGCTCATTGTCTGCGGTTTGTCGGACACATTCCGTGGATTGTCAAAACGTGGAAGAAACACGGAATCCGATGCAAAAATCCGACAAGAAGAAATGCACACATTTTTTTCAACGAATGTTCCATCTGCATTTCCATCAGAAATCGAAGAGTATGATCTTTTGCCATATTCCTTATCGCATCAAAAAGGGGCAGTCTGCTTCAAGCGACTGTCCCTCTTTTTCCTTCATAGGTTCTATAATGTTTATTCCGTCTTTAATGCGCGCATGGAATTTAAGATCGCAATGACAGATACTCCGACATCCGCAAACACTGCTTCCCACATGTTCGCCACACCAAACGCACCGAGAACCAGCACGATCGCTTTGACCGCCAGTGCAAAGACGATGTTCTGCTTTACAATGCCGAGTGTCTTTCTGGAAATCCGCACGATCGATGCAATCTTCCGGATGTCGTCGTCCATCAGGACCACATCTGCCGCCTCAATCGCCGCGTCAGATCCCATGCTTCCCATCGCAATACCGATGTCCGCTCTGGTAAGCACCGGCGCATCGTTGATACCGTCACCGACGAATGCCAGCTTTTCTTTCTCGTTCTCTTCTTTTAACAGACGCTCCACCTGTGACACCTTATCCTGCGGGAGCAGTTCTGCATGCACCTCGTCGATGCCGAGTTCCGCAGCGATTCCCTCTGCCGCTTCTTTTCTGTCACCGGTCAGCATGACACATTTTTTCACGCCCACCTTCTTCATGGAGGCGATCGCCTCTTTTGCTCCGTCCTTTACCGTATCGGCAATCACAATGCTTCCGAGGAATTTTCCTTCTCCTGCCACATAGACAACGGTTCCGATGCTCTTGCACGGCTCATAGAAAATGGCTTTTTCTTTCATCAGCTTCTCATTACCGATGAGCACATTTCTTCCGTCGATTCTGACACTGATTCCGTGCCCCGCCACTTCCTCGGCGTCTGTGATACGGTTCATGTCAAGTTCATTTCCATAGGCTTCCCGGATGGATGCCGCAATCGGGTGATTCGAGTATCCCTCGCCGAGCGCCGCAATCTCTAAAAGTTCTTCTTTACTTCCCTCAGCCGGCAGAATCTCAGAAACCTTGAATTCGCCCTTCGTCAGCGTACCCGTCTTGTCAAAGACAATCGTTGTCATTTCAGCTACAGCTTCGAGATAATTGCTTCCCTTTACAAGTACGCCCACCTTCGACGCCGCGCCGATTCCGCCAAAGAATCCCAGCGGCACAGAGATCACAAGCGCGCACGGACAGGAGATAACAAGGAAAATGCAGGCTCTCTGAATCCAGTCGCTCCATCCTCCGCCGAGAATGAGCGGCGGCAGAATTGCCAGAATCACCGCACCGATCGTGACAACCGGTGTATAGTATTTTGCAAAACGCGTGATAAAGTTTTCCACGCGTGCCTTTTTGCTGCTCGCGTTTTCCACAAGTTCCAGAATCTTTGCGACGGTGGAGTCATCGAACTCCTTGGTCGTCTGTACTTTCAGCGTACCGCTTCCGTTGACACAGCCGCTGATGATCTCATCTCCGGCTGCCGCCTTGCGCGGAACCGATTCTCCGGTCAGCGCCGCTGTATCAATGAAGGACTCCCCTTCCAGCACAATGCCGTCCAGCGGAATACGCTCGCCCGGTTTTACCACGATCACGCTGCCGACCTCCACATCATCCGGGTCGACCTGCGTCAGTTTTCCGTCCACCTCAATGTTGGCATACTCCGGACAGATGTCCATCATCGCTGAGATCGACTGTCTGGACTTGCCGACCGCATAGCCCTGGAACAGCTCACCCACCTGGTAAAACAGCATAACGGCAACCGCTTCCGAGTATTCCTTCACGCCAAACGCGCCAAACGTCGCCACCATCATCAGGAAGTTTTCATCAAACACCTGTCCGTGGCTGATATTCCGCACCGCTTTATATACAATGTCATATCCGATGACCAGGTAAGGCACCAGATAGATGACAAATAATATCCATGTACTTATTCCTTCCAATGCCCCCGTATGCTCCGCCACCATCAGGGCTGCGAACAGGACAAAGGATATGATGATCCGAACCAGCATCCGTTTCTGTTTCTTCGTCATACCACACACCTCGCTTTTGATTTTCATAAACATATAAACATTTGTTTATATGTATTCCTTTTTCTAAGCCTGCGCGCCTTCCGGCACACAGGCTTTCATAGAATTGTCTTTCGTTCTCTGTCAGGCACACGCCCGTGTTATTACATTAAGATCTTGCAGTCCGGCTCTACTTTTGCGCAGACGGAAACGACTTCTTTCATGATGTCGTCGAACTTGTCATCCTCTGCATCTACCGTCATCTTCTGTGTCATGAAGCTGACATTTGCATCATTGACGCCCGGAATCTTTTTGATTGCCTCTTCCATTTTTGCTGCGCAGTTTGCACAATCCAGATCCTCTAATTTGAATTTTTTCTTCATCGTCTTATCCTTCCTTTCTTTTTCTTTCTTATACAATATATTTTTCGTTGTACATATCCCGTTTCTAACAGTACATACCGTCTGCTACTCCTCGATATGTTCTCTGCCCTGGGCGATGATCGTCCTCACATGCCCGTCCGCCAATGAATAAAACACGGACTTTCCTTCTCTTCTGCTGCGCACCAGCTTCGCCTGCTTTAAAATCTTAAGCTGATGTGAGATGGCCGGCTGCGTCATGTGCAATGCTTCTGCCAAATCGCACACACACACCTCCGCTTCAAACAGCACGAACAGAATTCTTATTCTTGTAGAATCCCCAAAAACCTTGAACAGTTCCGCCAGATCATATAATTCCTCTTCCTCCGGCATCTGATCGCTCACAATCTTCAGACGATCCTGATGAATCTCCACACTCTCGCAACATTCCAGTTCTGCTTCAGACAACTTCTCACCCTCTTTCCTTCAAACATATGAACAACTGTTTATATGTTTATAATATGCTCTGCCATACACTTTGTCAAGCATCATTTTTACAACTTCTGGAAAAAGATCAAATAAAAGAAGGCTGTCGGCAAACGACCTCGATTCGTCTGCCAGACAGCCTCCTTAGCAATGTGTATGCTTTGTATGTGGTTGGCTAGTTAGTTTTATCTAACTGCATTTACTATAGCACAATCCGTCTTCCATAGCAATACTGCTTATTGAAAACTATTCTCATTTGCTAATTCTTCTTAGCTTCTGCCTTCGCCAGAAAACGCTCATTGTCGATGATAAATCTCTCGTGCGTTCCCTCGCCGATCACTCCGGCTGCATCGTATGCCTTTACCTCAAATACCAGCCGCTTTCTGTCCACCTCAACCAGCTTTGTCTCGCAGGTCACCTCCATGCCGACCGGTGTGGCTGCCACATGTTTTACATTCATCAGCGTACCGACCGTTCCTGCTCCCTCTTCCAGTTCATCCGCCACACTTTTGTATGCCGTATTCTCCATCAGGGCAATCATTGCCGGTGTCGCAAATACTGGAAGCGTACCGCTTCCCATCGCCTGCGCTGTCTTATCTTCTGTTACTGTAATGGTCTGTGTTCCTGTAATTCCTGCTTCCATTTGTAGATTCATCCTTTCTTCTGCTTTTGCTATAAAATTCTGTTTTCTACTATATTTATATCATATTATCACATTATGATCTATCATGCCCATTTTTCTTTTGTGAACGGTTAAAGTATGCGAAAGCAAAATTGATGTCTTTTCCCATATAACAAAAAGTCCCGGCGTACATCCTAACTAATGTGCTCCGGAACTTCCTGTTACTATTTTGTACTATTCATATGATTTCGCCATGATACTTCTCACATGATGTCCATTCAGATAGCCACATGCCAGAAGTCCTGACTGGATGATCTGATTCCACTTGCTGCTGGAGAGCTCCACAATCGTGTTGTCGTCAAATTCGATCGTACATGCATTTTCCATCTCGCAGTCCTGATCGCAGGTAATGCGGTACATATTCTTTCTGCTGATGGCTCCGATCTCCTCTAGCGTATTCACCATGCGGTAGACGGTCGCCGTACCGATCTTGTCATCCAATCTGGATGCCTTGTAGTAGATTTCCTTACAGCAGGAACAATCCTCCTCCAGTATAATATCCAGAAGCATCAGGCGCTGTTTGGTGATGCGGCAGCCGCGCTCTTTTAACTTCTGTATGATATTTTCCTTCTGCATCTGGGTTCTCAGATATCTTCTGTCCTGTTCCACTTAAGAACAATGTCCTCCGCAGTTTTTACAATCGCCGCCGCACTGCAGGGATTTTCCGTTCTTTTTGTCATGAATCATGCTGCGCACGATCAGGCACACAACGATTACCAAAATTGCTCCTACAACAAATGTTCCCATATCGATCCCCCGCTTTCTGCCGAATTATTTTGCCTTTACAGCACTCTTTACGTTTACGTTCAAAGTCCCGCTCTCCTTGTACGGACGGAACAGCAGATAAATGAATCCGATCACACAAAGGAATGCTACGACTGTACCGAATCCAAAATGTCCGGTTGTGATCAGTGTACCGATCTGATAGATGCACATGGAAACAATGTAAGCCAGACCACACTGATATCCGATTGCAAACCAGAACCACTTTGTATTGTTCATCTCTCTCTTGATTGCTCCCATAGCTGCGAAGCACGGTGCGCATAAGAGGTTAAATACCAGATAGCCGTATGCTGCGATTGGTGTCATAACGCTTGCCAGGTTGCCCCAGAACTCTGCACCATCTTCTGCTACTTCTGCGAAACCGAACAGCATACCAAATGTTGCAACGACGTTCTCTTTTGCGATCAGACCGCTGACTGCTGCAACTGCCATCTTCCAGCCGTTGCCGCCCTGTGTCCATCCAAGCGGTGTGAAGATCCATGCGATTGCGGAACCGATCTTTGCAAGAACACACTCAGCCTGTGCTGCCTCAAGTGCCGCACCTTCCAGATCGCCGAAATCAAGCATTCCGAAGGATCCGTCTGCCCATCCGAAGTTCATTAAGAACCACAGGATGATGGTAGATAATGTGATGATGGTACCTGCCTTCTTGATGAAGGACCATCCACGCTCCCACATGCTGCGGAGAACGTTGCCGACGGTCGGCCAGTGGTATGCCGGAAGCTCCATAACGAACGGTGCCGGATCACCAGCGAACATCTTTGTCTTCTTTAAGATAATACCGGAGCATACGATTGCTGCAACTCCTACAAAATATGCGCTCCATGCAACCCATCCTGCATTGTCAAAGAATGCACCTGCGATCAATGCGATGATCGGAAGCTTTGCACCACACGGAATAAAGGTGGTTGTCATAACTGTCATTTTACGGTCACGGTCATTCTCAATCGTTCTGGAAGCCATGACACCCGGCACACCACATCCGCTGCCGATTAACATCGGGATGAAAGATTTACCGGAGAGACCGAACTTACGGAAGATACGGTCCATGATAAATGCAACACGTGCCATATATCCACAGGACTCTAAGAATGCCAGGAATAAGAAAAGCACAAGCATCTGCGGTACGAAACCAAGTACGGCGCCGACACCGGAGATAATACCGTCTACGATAAGACCTGTCAGCCATGCTGCACAACCTGCATTCTCAAGCAGTGACTGTGCGCCCGGAATGATCCACTCGCCGAACAGGGTATCGTTGGTCCAGTCGGTCAGGATGGCTCCGACTGTAGTAACAGATACATAGTAAACTAAGAACATGACTACGGCGAAGATCGGGATTGCAGCCCAGCGATTGGTTACTACACGGTCGATCTTATCCGATGTGGACAGCTTCTGGCTGTTCTTCGGCTTTGTCACGCACTCGCCGATGATGGAAGAAATATATACATAACGCTCATTGGTAATGATACTCTCGGTATCATCATCAAATGCATCCTCCAGCTTCTTGATCTCGTAAGACACATCCGGAATGCTCTTCATCTGCTCGCCGATCTTGTCATCGCGCTCTAAGAGCTTGATAGCGAAGAATCTCTTCTGCGCCTCATCTACACTTGATCCAAGCTTTGCTTCCACTTCATGGATCACATCTTCAACCTCTTTCGAGAATTCATGTACCGGAGTTACCACACCCTTCTGCTGTGCAAGTGCCACTGCCTTTTCTGCGGCCTTCGTGATGCCGGTTCCCTTCAATGCGGAGATCTCAACAACCTCGCATCCGAGCTTCTGGCTGAGCTTGTCGATATGTACCTTCTCACCGGTCTTCTCTAAGATATCAACCATGTTGACTGCCATGATAACCGGAATACCAAGCTCCATGATCTGTGTGGAGAGGTAAAGGTTACGCTCGATGTTCGTGCCATCCACGATATTGATGATCGCATCCGGGCGCTCACCGATCAGGTAATTTCTTGCTACCACTTCCTCCAGTGTATACGGAGATAAGGAATAGATACCCGGCAGGTCCATGATAGTGACATCCTTATGTCCCTTCAGCTTACCTTCCTTCTTCTCGACTGTAACACCCGGCCAGTTACCTACGAACTGGTTGGAACCCGTAAGCGCGTTAAACAGTGTTGTCTTACCGCAGTTCGGGTTACCTGCTAATGCAATTTTAACTGCCATTTTCTGCTCCTCTTTTCCCGCAGCGATTTGTCTGCGTTATCTTTCTTTTATCATTTTCTCCGATTTTGATTAGTCCGTGCTAACCTATTATCAAAAAAAATTACTCGACTTCGATCATTTCCGCATCAGCCTTACGCAGGGACAACTCATATCCTCTGACCGTGACCTCTACCGGATCTCCAAGCGGTGCAACCTTTCTTACATAGATATCCACACCCTTGGTGATACCCATATCCATGATACGTCTCTTGACCGGACCCTCTCCTGTCAGCTTCTTCACCTTGACAGTCTGCCCGCAGGCAACTTCCTTTAATGTCTTCATACTCTGCTCCTTCTCTGTATAGTTCATCATAGCATTGCCTATGTCTATACCATAATCTTGTTCGCCATATCTTTTCCAATGGCAACTCTGGAATCCTTGACATTGACGATCATGTTGCCGCCTGTCTGGGAAATGACTGTCACCGTACCACCGGTCACGAACCCGAGATTCTCCAAAAACTTTCTGGTTTCTTCCTTACCGCCGACTTTTTTGATGATATTCGGCTCTCCCTCTTTTACCATAGATAACGGCATCATTTCATCCTCTTCCTTCGTTCTTGTTGTTGATAATCATTTTCACTTCTATTGCATTGGTTAGTATAATCTAACGTTGGTTAGTTGTCAATAACATTGTTGAAAAATTTTATCAATAATTATGGTATTGGAAATATTTGTTAGATCTTACATTTTTTATTCTTTTGAAAGCGGGACTGTATATCATTTTACTATATTTATCTTTATTACGAATACGAAAAAACGCTTAGGCTGTGAATCCTAAGCGTTTTTTTCGTATTCGTAAATTATTTTAAATCTCACTTCCATTTGTTTCAATCACATGCTTATACCAATAGAAGCTATCCTTCTTGTAACGATTATAAGTACCTTTTCCATAGTCGTCCGCATCTACATATACAAATCCATATCGTTTTGTCATCTCAGAAGTTGTGGAACTTACGAGATCAATCCATCCCCAATAAGTAACACCAAATACATCCACACCATCCTTTATGGCTTCTTTTATCTGCTTTAAATGCGCCTCTACAAATTCGATACGTCCCTGATCGTGAATCTGATGATTGCTGTCCATACTTTCATACATACCGATCCCAAACTCAGCTATAAATATTGGAAGTCCATAGCGTGTATAAAGCTGATTTAATGCAATTCTCAATCCAACCGGATCAATGGACCAGCCCCAGTCTGTCATCTTCAGATAAGGATTATTCCGGCTCTGATCAGGAAGCAGCCCTGTAAACTTCATAGGTTCGCCCTGATACTCAGAAATATTGGACATATAATAACTGAATGACAGGAAATCCGCTTTTCCTTTCTTCAATGTTTCAATATCTTCCGGCGAGTAGTTTCTTTTTATGTTTTTCTGCTCGAAATACCGGTCCAGATAATATGGAACCACACCCTTGCATTGAATATCATAGAAATAATAGTTGAGGTTCATATCAAATATCTGCTGCAGAGTATCTTCCGGTCTCACAGTTTTCGGATAGTACACATGCTTCCATACCATATTTCCCGCAAGAGCTTCAGGTGCAATCTCATGTACAAGAATCACTGCTTTCGCACTGGCCAGAAGCATATTATGTACAACCTCAAACGTAAGCTGTTCTTCGTCTAATCCCTTTAACGAATGATCGCGCATAGCTCCCGAGCAGGTAGAAAGACTCTGAAGACTCATATTGATTTCATTAAATGTCAACCAGTATTTTACTTTTTTATGATATCTTTCTACGATAGTCCGGACATATTTTTCAAACAATGTAATCGTTTCTCTTGACTCAAAGCCATTCAACTTTTCACAGACTGCCAATGGGAAATCGTAATGTAACATAGTAACCAACGGCTCAATACCATATTTGTGACACTCATCAAAAACCTTGTCATAGAATGCCAGTCCCTCTTCGTTAGGTTTTTCTTCAAATCCCGTCGGGAAAATCCGTGACCACGATATGGACATACGAAACACTGAAAATCCCATTTCCGCCATCAATGCAATATCTTCTTTATAATGATGGTAAAAATCATTTCCCCATCTTTTCGGAAATATATAGGTATCTTCATGTGCTTTTGCCTCTTGCAGGGATGCGTAGGTCTGCTCGAAGGTAGCCTCATCCGCCCGCCGTTCATTTGGTGCTACATATTTCAGGAAATCGGTATTTGCAAGCCCTCTGCCGCCTTCATTATAGGCGCCCTCGATCTGGTTGGCTGCCGTCGCTCCTCCCCAAAGGAAACCCTTTTTGAAACTTTTCTCTCCCATGTTACTTTTCCCCCTTCTTCATATTATTCAGGCACTGATACAGAATAGAAATCATATACTGTTCGCTTTCAACCGTCATCAGTGTATCCTGTGCATGGGAAAATAACACCGTCATAGGAACACTGTCTCCCTCTGCTTCATTCTGGAGGACAGATGTCTGCGCCTTATGCGCCTCTACCAATTCCGCAGAAGCTTTCTTTAGAAGCTCCTCCACTCCGTCCAAATCCAGAGCCGATAATTTGGTTCCTGCTTTCCGAATATAATCCCGGGCATCTCCCGCATGCATAATGACATTCATCGCTACCTGAACTAATTTTTCGTTATCCATTTGTCTCCTCTTTTCTTAAAGTATTTACTTCCTGTTCACTCTCCAGTTCCTGTTTTTCATACACTTTGAAAAACGGAAGATATATCAAATAAGTCAGTACAAATAAAACCGCCCAAAGAATAATACCACGAAAATCGCTGTTTACCATAAAGGTAGAAATAGGCTGTGGCAGGAAGTTCATCATCATGGCAACTGCCGGAATAGACACCAGTCCCAGTTTAAATACAATATAGGTAATCGTAGGAACAACAAAGGATACTGTCATATATCCAAGCATCATAACCGGATTTAAAACAACCGGCAGACCATACATAACCGGCTCGTTGATATTAAAAATAGAAGAAGCAATCGCCGCTTTTCCAATGGTACTGATTTTCTTTGACCTGGAACGGATCATCAAAATGTTCAGTGGAAGTGTACATCCCAATCCTCCCAGACAACACCAGCCCATGAAAACCAATTCATCGGTAGCAATATAGATCGGAGCCTGGCCTGCTGCCACAGCAGCCGCATTTGCCGCAATATTAGTCAGATACAACGCACATACGATGGGCCAAACTGTCCACGCCGAGAGTCCACAGCAATAACACAATGCCATAATCATATAGAAAAGCAGGAATCCCAGATAAGTATTTCCGATTGCCGCAAGCGGACTGAACACTTTTTCCAACAGTGAAAATAAATCCACGTTCTGTCCAATGATGATACATACTAAAATCAAAACAAAAATGATCAGAATAGACTCAAACCATACAACCACTACCGACGGAAGAGAACTGTCCTTCTTAAACAGACCATGTTTAAAGTAAGCAGAAAACAGCCAGCCAATCACCAGCCCCATGACCATTGCTACTGTCATGCCTCCCGTCCCAACATAGCCGGAGTTTATTACGAGATTTCCATCCACATACTGAGGATTTGCCAGTGCAATCAATGCAGATACAGACGCAAATCCCGTTATCATTTTTTGCTTCTGAAGCTTCTTGCTTTCCATAATCGTGTAAGGAATCAAAAACGCCATAAAAATGGAAATCAGCCCAAAGGAAAAAGAATTGATCAGGCTCAGATCCGGAAGCCATGGAGCAAAGTTCCGAAACGTATTAACCAGACTTGCCAATGAACCAACCATAATCATAGGCAGAATTATCGTAAAACACACCTGAAGCGCATGCATATACGGGTTCTGCATAAACTTCTGCATTTTCTGTGAAAATGGACCTGCCAGCCAATCCTGTAATTTCATATAAAATTTCATCTGTACTCCTCCTTCTCAAATCAGATTTTTCGCAAGCTCGAAACATTTTGTTCCATCCAGTGTGGAAAATGCATAATTGTCAATGATCGCATATTTTTTTCCATGTTCTTCACAGGTTTCACGAATCATCTCCTCATTACATTTCATCTGAGGCGCTGCCAGTACCACATCAAAGTCATCAATGACCTCCGACAGTTCTGTATAACTGTAGGCTTCCGTGTCTACATCATACCCCTGGGCTTTTCCTGCTTTTCCTGTCCGCGATGCAATCATTCCGCTGGATACGCCGTTTCCACAAATAAACAAAATCCTCATTACATTATCCCCTTCCTCTGTTATATTTTTGATGAATTCATTATCCATTATTTTCAAACTTATATCTATCCTCCGAGCTTCCTACCCACTAGGAAAGGAATGGATTGATATAGATAATCTCTTATATTATAATAAATATGATTAAATTTATAAAATGCAAAAAGCTGCTGGTTTTATAATATATTGGCACCTTTCACAGAAAGGCAGATTATAATAATGAATAACCTTCAAAAGCTGCTTACAGTTTTAAAACAATCAGATACACCGCTTTCGTCACGGCAATTGAGCTCTTTGCTTTCTGTTTCCGACCGTTCCGTCCGTAACTATATCAAGGAACTCAGAAACGCCGGTGAACAAATTACCGCAAACGAAAACGGCTATCTCTGGATCGGAATAAAGAACGATGAGCCTGACAGTCCTGATAACAAATCGCAGGCTTTATTTGCATTCGCCACTCCGGAGGAGCGTATTAATTACATTATTGAAAGGCTAATACTGGCCAAATCCGGCCTTGATTTATACGATCTGGCTGACTCTATTTACATCAGCTATTCCACCATTGAAAAAGATATGATCCGGGTAAAAAAGAAACTCGCCCTTTTCAATCTGAGTATTCACCGCCAAAACGGAACAATCGATATTGTCGGTGAAGAACATCATAAACGAGCTCTCTTTTCCCATTATCTTACCTCGAATCTGGATTCTACCATGGATCTGACTTTGGAGTCATTCTGTAAGCTTTTGAATATTTCTCCTGATTCTTTGCGGGCAATTGTCCATGAGGCCTTGCAGACCGAAAACCTTTATGCCTCCGATTACGCTTTCAAAAGCATTATTATTCATGTCATTATCAATATGACCCGCATCAAAATCAGGGAATGTCTATTGGAAAAGCCACTTTACGACAGCGTCACAATTCACACTGCCGAATATCGTGCCGCCAGCCGGATCTTTGACCAGATCTCGCGCTTATGCCCCATACAGTTTAACGAAAATGAACTGCAGCAGCTGGCGTTCATTATCATGACAAAAACAAGTGCAATCAATATCAATAGTATCATTGACCTGCCCCGGATTGTGGACAGCGCACTTATTCAGTTTGTCAATGAAATTATAAAACAGGTAAAAACCATTTACTATATTGATTTATATGACACGGATTTTATTAATTTTTTCACTGTCCATCTCTCTAACGCACTATTTCGATGCAGGCACAATGTTTCCATCCGGACTCCCTTGTCAGATGAGATTTTTATTCAGAATCCGTTAATTTACGAAATCGCCGTTTTTATTGCACAAGAAATTAAAACTACTTTTGGTTATGAGTTAAATAAAGATGAGATTACTTTTATATCTCTTCATGTAGGTGCTGTTCTTGGAAAAAAAATGGATGAACATCCTGAAATAAAGGCAGTTCTGGTAGTAAATAATTATTACAACTATTACAACAAGCATTCTCTGGAATCCATTACTCAAAAGTTATCCGGAAAATGCAAAATCGCAGAGGTTACTAATACTCTGGATGATGTTAATCCTGATTACTACGATCTGATTATTGATGCCACGAATCAGGTTCTGCCGCAAACCAATTTCAGAGTCATACAAACGAATACAATTATTACAGAGCATGATTTTAAAAAAATACAATCTGTCTGTAACGAACTTCTGGCTGAAAAAAAACGCAGAATATTCCACGATAAACTAATTAGTTTTATGGATCCGCAATTATTTGAAAAAAATCATTACGAAAATTCTGTGGAAGATATGATACGCTATATGGCAGAAAAACTGGTTGCTCTGGGTATTGCTCCGGAAGCTTTTACTGACTCTGTTCTGGAACGGGAGGCTGTTACCCCCACCAGTTTTGACAACAAAGTGGCAATCCCACATTCCATCGTCTGCTCTACCCAAAAAAATATTGGATTTGTAATCGTTAACGAAAAACCTCTTCGCTGGGGAACCTTTGATGTTCAAATTATTATGATGATCGGCGTCAACCATCAGCAGCGTATGGATTTTAAATATGTCTATTCTAATTTACTGGAGCATTTTGAGAACAGCACTACCGTAGAAAAGCTTATCCACGCATCAGATTTTCACAATTTTATTGACATACTGACCTCCTGATCCTAATTTTTATCTGTCCTCTAATCTGGAAATAAACAGACTGCCAAACATATATTTCTCAGTCAAAAAAATAAAGTGTGTAAGTTTTGTTAATACCAACAACTTACACACTTTATTTTATGTTCTTCTCTTTTTCATTTCAGTTCTCTGTTTTATTTCTCAGCACGTGCGATTGCAACCTTGAAATCCTTGGTATCTGCAAAGATCTCGTTCTTGTAAGGATTCTTCTTCTGCTCGATTGCGCGCTTGATGATTACGCTTAAGCAGATGACATTTGCAACCAATGCAATGATTGCCATGAATCCCTGTACCTTGGTGTTCGGTGCTACGCTGGTCAGATCCATTGTCGTTAAGGAGAACGCATCCAGAGACTCAAAGCCCTCTACGTTAGAGTAGAGTACCGGAAGTACAGAGAAACGTCCCTTGATCTGGAACATCGGAACCACCTGTGCGAACATACACCAGGTTGCCAGCGTATTGGCACGGTTCTGAATCCAGCCGCCCTTGTTCCAAAGTGCATTTGCGAATGTCGGCGCAAGAAGCAGAGCCAGACCGCAATACCAGGAATGCGTCGGCAGGTTATTGTATGTATAGGTAAAGTTCCAAAGATCATATGCCACGATAAACCATACCGTCATATCCGGCCATAACATATCCTGATGATTCTTGTCCTTGGATGCATAAATTCCCCACCAGCCTGTCATACAGAAGATGTTGAGGATACCTGCGATACCATTGACCCAGTTCCACCAGCCACCGTTCAGCCATACATCCTCGATGGAATACCACCAGCCATTGACTGCCTGTGCGCCTTTGATTGCGGACTCAAAATCAGAAGCAACTGCGATCATGATGTTGATTGCAACGATTACAAACGGCCAAACCTTGAACCAATCGGTCTTACCGATCCACTGCTTGTACTTTAAGAACATGAAACCGATGCATCCAAATGCTGCTGCATATAACTTTGCATAATGGAACCAGCCACCCATATATACATAGGTATCATTGGTTGCACCCCAGCCACCGTTTGCGGCGCTGATCTGAATAGCGATAAAGTATACAGTAAGAATTGCAAGAACTCCTACGAAAATACCATAACCGCCAAGTTTTGTGCGGCGCTCAATCTCATTTAAGATTACAAGTCCTGCAAATACGAGGACCCATCCCAGGAGCTGCCACATGCTGTTAATCTGGAATAACATAACTTTTTCCTCCTTTGTCTTATTAAAAATATGATACTCCCTCGGAACCGGCGCACCAGGTATCTGGTATGACCAGTCCACAAATGAATTTTAATACTTTTTTTAGAAAATTACAAGTATTTTTACAATTATTAACAAAATCTGGTATGACCAATATTCAGAATTGCCTGTTATCCCATATCAGCACGCACTTTCCGCCGCTTCATGCGATCTTACACCTTCTCGTCCACCTTGATTCCCTTCAGATCTGCCTCGAGCACCTTCATGCTGCTCTTGATGTCGCCCAGGTTCTGATCCACGCTCTTCTTCATATCCGCGCCGTCCGACAGATCCACCATGTCCGTCATCTGAATGTCCGGGCTGTCATTCTGGCGTTTGATGCGCTCCGCTTCTTCCACTGCCTCATCGGTTTCCTCGATCATCGCGCGCTCAATCGCGCGCTCCAGCTTCATCTCATCCAGCTTTTCCTCACGCTCTTCCTTCTCCTTCATGGCTTCGTCGGCTTTCTCTTTCGCCTCGTCCACCTTCTCATCCTGCTGGTCTTTTGCCTCCTGCACAAGCATTCCAATAATCTCGTCATTTGCCGCATCCATGATGTCATCCGCAGCCCCCTGTGCGTCAACCATCGCATGCGTCTTCAAGCGCTCCAGCTTGATACGAGAGACGTTCTGTTTCTCCGCAGTCATGCCGTAGTCGGCTCTCCGGATCTCCCTCTTGTGATCCGCCGCATAATTGTTCAGCTCCAGCGCCTGCTTCTGATACCCGGTCAGCGGCTTTTTGTGGATCTCTGCCAGTCTGTCATATTCTTCGTCCGTCAGCCCCTCATCCAGAACGCCATTCTTATAATCCTGTTCTTTTTCCAGAAGGAGCAGATCCTGCTGTTCCTTGGAATCCGCATCCACGCCGCAATGCTCCCGCAATGCTTCCTTTTGCTGATTCGTCTCATCGATCGCAGCCAGTGCTTCCTTTTTGCGGTTCTCCAGCTCCGCGTAGCTGTCCCGGTGGCTCTTTATGGTGTCATCCACCGACCGGTCATTTTTCCACGCATTTTCCACAACCTTCCACGCCTGCTGTCTCGCTTCCTCCCTGCGCTTTGCCACCGGATCTTCCCCGAGCTTTGTCGCGCCGCCGAACACCGCATTTTTTACTGTCCGTGTGCTCTGTCCGTCCTTTGTCCCCATCTGGACGCTGTTGTTAAACCCTGCCGCATTGACTGTCAGTTTCATACTCATTTCCTCCCCGTATCAAACCAGAATCCGTCTCCGTGTGTTACTGCTGCTCTTCCGTCTGTGTCAACGCGATCAGCTCCTGTGAGCGTCCGGCGATCGTTAAAAGATGCTGCATATTCTCTTCCTCTGCCGCAAGCGTCTCATTCGCGTGTGCCGATACCTCCTCCGACACTGCCGAGATCGTCTGCACGGAATCTGCAATCTCCTGATTTGCCGCCTCAAGCTGTGAAACACTCTCCGTCAGTCTCGCCACATTATCGCGGATCGCATAGGTATGTTCCTCAATCGTACCAAAGCTTTGCGATGCATTTTCGGACATTTCCTTTTCGTCGTTGATTCCGTCAATCATCTCACGGATGACTGTCACAACCTCCGTGATAGAACCGGACACATTGCCGATCAGCTGTGTGATGTTGGTCGTTGCGCTCTTGGTCTGGGTTGCAAGCTCCGAGATCTCGGATGCCACGACCGCAAACCCTTTTCCTGCCTCTCCTGCGCGTGCCGCCTCAATACTTGCATTTAACGCCAGCAGGCTGGTCTGGGAAGTCACACCGTTGATAAGTTCTACAATCGTATTCATCTCACTGATATACTGATTCAGCGGCTCGAGCTTATCCGCTGCATTGGCGCTGTTTCGCACAGATACTTCAACCTCTCCCACCAGGGTATCCATATCCGCTTTTCCTTTTTCCAGCACAGAAAGCGTCTTCTCCATGCGCTCGGTAATATCCGATGCAACCGTACTGACAAGCCCTACTTTCTCTCCGATTGTCTCCGTCTGTGCCAGCTGTCTCTGCACTGCCTCCGCCGTGTCCGTCGCGCCGATGGTTACCTGTCCCATCGCGTCCTTGGTCGTCTCCGATGCCGACTGCAGCTGCTCCACTTTTGCATGGATCTCATTGATTCCGCGTCTCATCACATCCGCATTCCGGGAGACATCTCCGAGAACTTTTTCGGTCTCGCCCTGCGCATCCTTTACCTGCTGCAGCTTCTCCCTGCTGTTCGTCTCGGAAGTCGCCGCTGCGATATAGGAATACGCGCAGAACAAAAGTACCGCCAGAATCTGGATCACGCCGGAACTCATATCACAGAAACCGAATCTGCCGGTTGTCGCTCCAAGAATCACAACCAGAAGGTTCTCTATCACAACCCCGATATTGACCTTGAGGGCATACGCCTTGTCATTGTATACGGAAATCACAACAATCATCGGAAATACATACAAAAACAGCATGTTGTTGGTCGTCGTAAACAAAATGACCGTGTACATCACAGCGAATCCCTGCGCCACCAGGTGCTTGATCGCCGGGCTTTCCTTGTCCCTGCTCCAGAAAAAAAGCTCCATCAGAGGCGGTCCCATCGCCAGCACAACAACCAGCAGAGAGTACAGCAGTCCCCTGCTGCCCACCAGAAGCTGTGCGATAAACGTAATTGCAATCATCGACGCCTCCACCAGATGGCAGATCATAGCCGTCCGGTTGCAGCGCGCCATATCAGATAACGTTCTTTTGTCCATTTGTCATTCCTCCATACACCTTGACACCATTCTTTTACTCTAAAGTATCATTTTTTTCGCCCTGTCGCAATATTTGTAATAAAAACTCGTCCAATTTTTAACATTTTTAGGAAATTGGACGAATCCAACTCTCTTTTCTGTCACATGCGGATGCGCTCACGCAGCTGCAGCAGCAGCTTTTTTTCCAGGCGGCTCACCTGCACCTGACTCATCGACAGCATCGCCGCCACCTCGCACTGTGTCTTTCCCTCGTAGTATCTGAGCTGCAGCAGACGGCGCTCGCGCTCGCCGACGGTCTCCAACAGCTGTTCCACCAGAATGTGGTTTAGGACCGCCTCCTTCTCCGGCTCCTCCCGCCCCGCGCTCTGCCCTCCGCTTCCCTCCATCTGATCGATCAGCAGCAGTTCCTCCCCGTCGCGCTCATAGACCGGCTGGTAGATGGACGCCACCTCCCGGTTTGCCTCAAGCGCCAGCACGATCTCCTCGCGCTCCAGCCCGGCGGCTTCCGCCAGTTCCTCCATCGTCGGCTCTCTCCCCAGTTCCCTGGTAAGCATTTCTCCCGCTCTGCGGATTTTATAGCCGTTCTCCTTTAAGGTTCTGCTGACTTTTACCATACCGTCATCCCGCAGAAAACGCCTGATCTCCCCAGTAATCATCGGTACCGCGTAGGTGGAAAAGGCAAGCTGCAGCGATACGTCAAATTTGTCGATAGCCTTCATCAGCCCGATGCAGCCGATCTGGAACAGTTCCTCCCTGTCATGTCCTCTGTGTTCAAAACGTCTCGTCACCGCGTGCACCAGTCCCAAGTTTTCTGCCACCAGCCGGTTCCTTGCGTCCTTGTCCCCCGCGTGAGCCTGTCTGATCTGTTCCGTCCAAAGTTCCATAACGTTCAGCCTTCCTGCACGCCAATGTATTTTTTCATGCGCACGCTGGTTCCCTTTCCGGGCACAGACTGAACCTGAACTTCATCCATAAACGCTTCCATGAACGCAAATCCCATCCCGGAGCGTTCCAGTTCCGGCTTTGTGGTATAGAACGGTTCCATTGCCCGCGCCACATCCTCAATCCCCCTGCCCGTATCACAGACGGTGATCTCCACTTCCCGTCCCATGATCCTGCATGTCATATGTACCTTTTCCTCTGGATTGTCATACCCGTGAATGATCGCATTGGTCACCGCCTCCGACACGGCCGTCTTGACATCCGAGAGTTCATCCATCGTCGGATTCAGCTCTGTGATAAACGCAGCCACCGCCATTCTGGCAAATCCCTCATTGACGGAACGCGCATCAAAACTTAATTCCACTTCATTCTTACTATGCATTGTGCTCCTCCCCTTCCCGCTCTTTCTGCTGCTTAGGTACGCTTGTCCGTATCAGCGTGTGAAGTCCGGACACCTTAAAAATCTTAAGGATTCTGCCGCTTAAATGCTCCGCATACACCTCACCGCCAAAATATCCCATCTTCCGGCTCCGCCCGATAATCACCCCGATTCCGGAGCTGTCCATGAACTCCGTTCCCGCGAAATCAAACACGAGCGTCTTCACCTGGCCGGTCTCAATAAAGAAATCCGCTTCCCGCTTCAGGCGGTCTGCCTCATGATGATCGAGTTCCCTCGGGACATACACCCGAAGGCAGTTTTTTTCCTGTTCGCAATATCTTTCCATCCTTTTTCCTCCCTTTCTTTTCTTTGCAGCTCTTTTGTGTAATAAGAACAAAGTTTCCTATGAAACAAAAAAGACGCCGGTACGGACTGCTCCGTTCGACGTCTTTTGTATCATAATTCTTTTGTCTTATCACTGTTGTGTCTGTTTGCGCAGTACCCTGCTTCTTCCTGTCCCCGCTTATTCTTCGGTGTTCAGATACCTCTGTGCATTGGCAGCGCGCTCGGTTCCCGGATACAGATCCGCAAACTTCTGATAATAGGTCTTGGCATTGTCCATGTCGTCATTCCTGCGGTAAGACTGCGCAAGGTAGTACAGCGCATTGCCGTTGTCGTAGGTTTCATCGAGTTCGATCACCTTGAGGTAATCCTCGATTGCCTGTGTAAACTCCTGCGCATTGTAAGCATCTGTTGCTTCCTTATATACGGCGCTGATATACTCCGCGTTTACCTGTGCATTGATCGTATCGTACACAGTCATGGAGTCATCCGAAAGATAATCGGTATTGACGTTGCCGAGTGCCGTCCCCGCCTTCTCGATGTCACCGTCGGTGTACGCCACATACGCCTGCAGAAGCTGCTCGTAAGTGTTGACCTTTCCGGCGCTGCTCTCCTCCTCGTTCTTCGCATCCGTGATCTGTGATGTAAGATCTTCGATCTGCGCTTCTAAGGAACTGATGCTCTGATTCTTGGACGCCACAGCATTGTTGGCGTCAAGAACCTCCGCTTTCGCCTGATTCTGGATCTCCCTGCGCACTCCCGGCACAATCAGAAAGCAGGTGATCGCCGCACCGATTGCAATTCCGATCACCATATTGATGATCGTTCCGATTGCGGAATTGTCCTTGAGATAGCGCGGCTGTATGATGGTCTCATTGCCACTCTGATAGGAGATCAGATCCTCGTTCTTCTGCTTTTTCGGGTTATTCTCACGCAATCCGGCGTTGACTTCTTTTAAATAGCGCAGCGTCGTGATGTTGTTGGCGTCAATTTTTCCCGCATTCCGAAGCGACTTCTTGGCAAGGTCGTACTTCTTCTCCTGAATGTAGAGAAGCGCCAGCAGCTGATGACCGCTTACCAGCTTCGGATTTAAGGACAGCACTTTCTTGAGCTGGATGATCGCCAGATCCCGGCTGTCCTGTCTGCAGTACAGCAGCGCCTGGTTGTATTTTTTGATCGTCTGGTTGATCGTATCCAGCCTTGACGGATTGTTCTGGATCTCATTTAAATACCGGCTTGCGGCGTTGTCCCTCGGCTGGTAATTCTTGCTGATGACCCACTCCGTCAACGCTTCGACCACCTCGCCCGTCTCGAAGTAGACCAGTCCGAGCAGGTTGCGCGCATCGATATTCATCTTATAAAAACGAAGGCTGGTCCTAAGACTCTCTATCGCGCCGGACAGGTCCCGCACTGCCGCCTTCTCTAACGCATCATTATAGTAGGCATTGGACGCCATAATGATCTTTTTGTATATTTTAACATTGGCTCCGCAGTTCTGGCAGATATCGCCCTTGCCCAGCTTCGCCCCGCAATTATAACATTCCATGGAAAACCTCACTTTATCAATCCTGACTCTGCCTGCTTCTACATGCCGCGCTTCATATCCTGCAGGATCTCCTGCAATACGTCCGTCATATCCGTGAGTTCATGATTATAGATAGCCTGCTCCGCCTCTTCCACTTCCAGACTCGGCTTAAAATTCTTTAATTCTTCTTCAAAATTGATCACTGTTATCACCTCTGTCATCCACATAAAAACACCACTATATTATTCACTTTCTCATTATAATATAGTGGTGCTAATAATCAAGCTATTTTTGACGCAGAAACTTCTGCTATTCGACACCGGCGCTGCACGGTCTTGTTCCGATCTTGTCCGGTAATTTGTAAAATTCCACTCCGGTTGCCATATTTTTCAAGGCAAGCTTCAACTCGTCCATATTGATGATCACGCCGGGATAAATCTCCTGGATCACCGAGACACATGCGCCTCTGGAACTCTCTGCGAGAATACGGAGCTTCCGCACTTCCTCCTCGTCGCTGGCAAGCATTGCAGAATCCTTGATCTTAATCCGAAGCAGCGACGTCCGGCGCGGATCGTTCGTGTAGCTGACGCCACGCTCCTTGGAGAGAATCTCGAACTTCTCCAGTCCCTCCTCAATCTTGGTCAGTTCCTCCCTCGTCGTCTCGATCTTCTTCTCCATGACACGCAGGCGGCTGTACACATCAATTCCGGCACCGACAAAGATCTCGGTGCGCTTCTCGGCATCATTGCCAAGCGAGGTTGCAATCAGTCCGCGGATCGCCTGTACCTTACCGCCGATAATACTGCCCTTTCTTCCGGTCAGACGTATCTGTCCATGGCAGATCACCGAACAATCCATCAGCACATCCGCCTGCAGATCACCCTCACACAGAATGTTCGTGAACTCAAAAAACTTCGCAGTAATCGCGCCCTTCGTCTTCACGGACGCCTTGTTGCCGCCGAGCATACCGCCTCTTAGGATGATGTCCTTGCCGGCTTCCAGCATGCACGCTTCGGCGACACCGTCGATCGTGATTGATCCGGTTGCCCGGATGCTGACGCCGCTCTCCACATTCCCGTGAATGACAATATCTCCGCGGAAGTCGATATTACCCTCTGCCAGCTCTGCATTCCCCGAGACTTCATGTACCGGAAGAACCACAATCCGGTCATTCTGCATCTCGATCTTACCGTCCATGGAAGCCGTATAAGTCACCTCATCGTCCATACGATCGAAACCTTTGCCCTTTAACGGCATCTGTTCTCTTCCGTGCTTGGCAGGCACCAGCCTGCCCTTGACCGACATTCCATCCTCGCCAGACACAGCAGGGTGATACACGGCAATCACCTGACCGGCAGTCACAGACTCGATCGAATGTACCGACCAGTAATCCACAGAACCGTCCGGCAGAAGCTTCGGCTTGCCGTCAAAGTTCGTGTCGAACTTGTATTCGTAGTAACCGTCCGTTCCATCCACCGGCTTCTTCCCCTGCGCGATCAGAAGCTCTGCATTGTATGTATGCCCCTCCAGCATATCGGAAATCCGCTGCTCATCTATGCCTGTGGTGATTCCTCTCGCTGCCATCTCCTGCCGGATCTGGGAGTCCGTATACCCTGTTCCCTGTTCCGGCTCCGGGAGCAGCATATAGGCCTCCATCTCATCAAATGTTATGCGTATAATAGGTTTCTGTTGTGTAAGTTCCGCCATAGTCCGCCGCTCCCCATTCTGTGTAAATCCCATCTGCTACTGTCAATCCATCTACATTCTATCATACTAGTCCGATGGTACTTTTTCAAGTACATCTTTTTTCCTTTCCGGTACAACACGCAGGGATTTACGAACTCTTTTCTAGCGGTTCATCTGTGCGAGCCTTTCCTCGACCTGTGCCATCATCTGCTCGTAGCCCGCGAGCTTCTCTTTTTCCTCCTGAACCTTTGCCTCCGGAGCCTTGCTTAAGAATTTTTCATTGGAAAGCATTCCTCTGGAACGGGCGAGTTCTTTGACCAGACGCTCTTTTTCTTTTAAGAGGCGTTCCTTCTCCTTCTCAAAATCGACCAGATCCTCAAGCGGCAGATACAGTGTTGCTCCCGGAATTACGACAGATACCGCATCGTCCTCGATTCCGTTCTTGTCTGCCTGTACGCTCACATCGCTTGCGCCTGCCAGATTCTGATATGCCTCTCTTGTCTTCTCAAATGTCTCACGCAGTGCGGCATCGTCTGCCACAATGAAAATCTTTGCTTTTCTTGAAGGCGGCACATCCATCTCCGTACGCACGTTGCGGACACCTTTTACCAGATCCTTGCAGTGCTCTAACATCTCTTCCTCTGCCGGGAAATTCCAGTCTGCGCGGTACTCCGGCCATTTTGCCAGCATGATCGTCTCCTCTTTGGGATGCAGTGTGCAGAAAATCTCCTCCGTGATAAACGGCATAAACGGATGCAGCAGCTTTAACGCCTCTGTGAGCACCGTCTTTAATGTCCAGAACGCCGCATTTGCTGAAACCGGATCCTGCTCTTTGTTGTAGGTGCGCGTCTTGGTAATCTCAATGTACCAGTCACAGAACTCATCCCAGATGAAGTCGTAAACCTTCTGCACTGCGATTCCCATCTCGTACTTGTCCATGTTCTCGGTCACGTCCCTGGCAAGTGTATTCACCTTTGAGAGAATCCACTTGTCCGCCGGCTGTAACTCATCCGCGGACGGCTCGGTTATCGCAGCCCCCTCCAGATTCATCATGATAAAACGGGATGCATTCCAGACTTTGTTTGCAAAGTTTCTGGATGACTCGACTCTCTCCCAGTAGAAACGCATGTCGTTGCCCGGCGCATTTCCGGTAATTAACGTCAGACGGAGCGCATCTGCGCCATACTTGTCGATGACCTCAAGCGGATCAATACCGTTGCCGAGCGATTTGCTCATCTTGCGTCCCTGGGAATCGCGCACCAGTCCGTGGAACAGTACCGTGTGGAACGGCGCTTTTCCCATCTGCTCGTAACCCGAGAAGATCATGCGGATCACCCAGAAGAAAATAATGTCGTAACCCGTTACCAGCACATCGGTCGGGAAGAAATAGTCCAGATCCTCGGTCTTCTTGGGCCATCCCAGTGTCGAGAACGGCCACAGTGCGGAGGAGAACCATGTATCGAGCGTATCCGGATCCTGCTCCATGTGGCCGCATCCGCACTTCGGGCACTTCTGCGGTGCACTCTTTGCCACAACCATCTCGCCGCAGTCCGGGCAGTAGTAAGCCGGGATGCGGTGTCCCCACCAGAGCTGTCTGGAGATGCACCAGTCGCGGATGTTGTCCGTCCAGTTAAAATAGGTCTTCTCCATGCGCTTCGGCAGCAGCTGGATGTCTCCGTTCTTCACTGCCTCCACTGCCGGTTTGATCAGCTCATCCATCTTTACAAACCACTGCTGCTTCACCATCGGCTCTACCGTCGTACCGCAGCGGTCGTGTGTTCCTACATTATGAGAGTGCGGCTCCACCTTTACCAGAAGTCCCTGCTCCTTCAAGTCGTCCACCAGTGCCTTTCTGCACTCGTAGCGGTCCATCCCCTCGTATTTTCCTGCGAAATGGTTCATCGTCGCATCGTCGTTAATGACGGTGATCTCCTCTAAGTTGTGGCGCTTTCCAACCTCAAAGTCGTTCGGGTCATGTGCCGGTGTGATCTTCACGCAGCCGGTTCCGAACTCCTTGTCGACATATGGGTCTGCGATGACCGGAATCTCACGGTCTGTCATCGGAAGTTTTAACATTTTTCCAACGATGTCCTTGTAGCGCTCATCGTCCGGATTGACAGCGACTGCGGTATCACCGAACAGCGTCTCCGGTCTGGTTGTTGCGATCTCAACGAATCTGCCTTCCTCGCCGACTACCGGATAGTTGATGTGCCAGAAAAATCCGTCCTGCTCCTCATGCTCTACCTCGGCATCGGAAATGGAGGTCTTGCAGACCGGACACCAGTTGACAATGCGGGAGCCCTTGTAGATCAGTCCTTTTTCATATAACTTCACAAATACCTCAAGCACTGCGTCAGAGCAGCCCTTGTCCATGGTAAAACGCTCTCTCTGCCAGTCTGCGGAGGAACCCATCTTCTTTAACTGGTTGATGATGCGGCTGCCGTACTCGTCCTTCCACTCATAGCATTTTTCGAGGAAGCCTTCGCGTCCCAGATCGTGCTTGTCAATTCCCTGCTTTTTCAGGTTCTCAATAACCTTTACCTCAGTCGCAATGGAGGCGTGGTCGGTTCCCGGCTGCCACAGTGCATTGTACCCCTGCATTCTCTTGTAACGGATCAAAATATCCTGCATGGTGTTGTCGAGCGCATGTCCCATATGAAGCTGTCCGGTAATATTTGGTGGAGGCATCACGATGGTAAACGGTTTCTTGCTGCGGTCAACTTCCGCATGGAAATAGCCGTTGTCCTCCCATTTTTTGTAAAGTCTTCCCTCGATCCCCTTCGGATCATATGTCTTGGCAAGTTCTTTGCTGCAATTCTGGCACATTGTCTTCTCTCCTTTTCTTTCCTATTACATAAAAACGCCCTTTGTATCCGTAAGGATACAAAGGGCGACTTATCGCGGTACCACCTTTGTTCACCAGCTGTATACAGCCGGTCTTCGCTCCGGTCAGATGCTCTCTAACCAGCGGTTCGTTAACGGGAACCGGGCGTGAACACTTGCTGCCGTACATCTTCTGTACCGCTTTCTGGGTGTTCCGGTTCAAAAGCTACCTTCCACGCATCTCCTTCCAAGAAACCTTACAGCCGATGGGTCTCTCTCTCTGCGGCGAGTCTGCATGTACTCCTCTTTCTCACTACCTTTTACTTATTGTTAATGATACGTGCAGCGTCCCGTTTTGTCAAGAAATTTTTAGTTCAGACTCTTTACCAGCGCCTCATAGACAAAGCGCTTCGCCTCTTCCCTGCTTACCGCCATCTTCTCTCCTTTTTCCAGATCGACCAGGTATCCCGCAAACGCTGTCATCTGCGCCACGAACGCCAGCTTCTGCAAGTACGGATTCGTCTCCCCGATCGTACCTTCCGACACGCCCTGGCACATCAGGGACTCCACAATCCTATCCGCCAGATGGCAGCCCAGAGCCTGCTGTCTCTTTTCACATTCCCTGCGCATGGACTCAGAGACCTCATACGAACCAGTTCCGATCCGTACCAGAAGACAGAACGCCTGCCGCTTCGCGAACACCTCTTCCATATAAGTAAGAATCTGTACAAATTTTCCTGCAAAATCTCCCTCGCCTTTGGTGATTTCCAGTACGTGCGCAAGCCGCATCTCCACATCGTAGAGGACCGCATTCGCAATGATCTCCTCCTTGGAGGAAAAATACTCGTACGCTGTTCCTTTGCCGATCCCCGCCTGCGCCGTGATGTCCGACACCTTCATGCGGTTGATATCCCAGCCGTCGGTTACCATGGCAAGCACCGCCTCGTACAGCAGCCGCACTTTCTCCGGCAGTGCCCCGTTTTCATATCTCCCATTCATTATAATTCTTCCTCCACCATATTTTTCTCCCTGTTGAACGCGTCGTAGATACACGGAACCACAAACAGGGTCAGAAGCGTACCGTAAATCAGACCTCCCTCGGTTACAATCGCCATCGGCTGCATCATTTCCGAACCGTCGCCAAGTCCTAGTGCCATCGTGGACATCGACAGGATCGTCGTGAGCGCTGTCATTAAGATCGGGCGCAGACGCGTCTTTGCCGAATTTAGAATCGCCTCTTTTTTCGTCATGCCGCCCCTGCGGAGCTGGTTGATGTAATCCACCATGACGATACCGTTGTTGACGATAATTCCCGCAAGCATGACGAATCCGATCATTGCGACCACGCTGATCTCATTTCCGGTGAAAAACAGGGCAAACAGGCCTCCGGTAAACGCCAGCGGAATCGTGAACATGATGATGAACGGAGACAGGAATGACTGGAACTGCGCCACCATGATCAGATAGATAAATACGACCGCCAGAATCAGCATCAGGTACAGCTGCTGCATGGCATCTGCTATCATCTCATCCTCACCCGTCATCTCAATTGAGTATCCTTCCGGCAGATCTATTTTATTCAGTTCTTTCATCAGTGCGTTTGCGACAAGCGTGACGTTGTGTGTGTCATCCACACCTGCTGTGACGCTGATATAGCGCGTCTGGGAATCCCTGGACACTGCGTTTAAGCTGCTGCCAGCCTCAAACGTCGCAATCTCGGTAAGTGGAATCTCCTTTACCGTATCCCCGGTATCCCCGGTATCTTCTGTGTCTTCGATATCCTTGGCATCCCCTGTATCCTCCGACAGTTTTTCGTCCGTCTCTTTCTCCTCATCGCTACCTGTGCCGCTTAGCTGCGCCATCTTATCCTCGTAGGAAAACGTGAGATTCTTAATATCGTCGAGCGACACATTCGCCTGCTCCTCGCTCCTTACATACACCTCGTAGTCCTGCACACCGGCAGAGATCGTCGTCACTGAGGTCTGGGACGCCAATTTTGCATAGACTAGCTGGAATACCTGTGCCGTTGTCATGCCGTATTCCGCCGCCTTTTCCTTGTCGACATGAATCGTGTAGGACTGCGTCGTATTATCCAGCCCGTCATCCACATCCACCGTTCCTTCCTGTGCTTCCACCACACCGGCCACTTTCCCTGCCAGTTCCTGGAGGGTGCCAAGGTCACTTCCCTTGATCTGCACCGTAATACCGCTTCCGAGGAAGGAACTCATATCCGACGCCGAATTGTCCGTGTCAACCTGACAGTCCATATCTTTGGTCAGCTCCGCAATCTGCGCTGTAATCTCTCCCGCCGTGACGGAGGAATCCTCCTCCAGAAGCAGATACATGGTCACACTGTCGCTGCTGCCTCCCATGGACATCAGAGCGCTGTCTCCTCCGGCGATCGCTCCGATCGTCTCCACGCCGTCAATGCCTGCAATTTTCTCTGTCACCTCATCTGCGCGCTCACAGAGCTCCTCAAACGTCAGTTTTTCGTCGTCTTTCGCCGCCACAGTCACGGTCAACTGATCGGTTTCCATATTCATATCCATGAAGGAAAATCCTCTGGAATACGCGGCAAGCGCACTTGTCACAAGCAGGACAGTCACACCGATGAACACGACCGGTTTGAACTTGAGTGCCAGTTCCAGAAGCTTCGCATATCCCTGCTGCACTTTTTCAAAGAAGGCGTGCCGCACCTCTTTGGGATTTTTAAGTAGTCCCGCCGCCATCATCGGCACAAACGTCAACGCCACGATGAGGCTGGCTGTCAATGTAAACGTAATTGTGAGTGCGATATCCACAAACAGCTGCCTCGTGATTCCCTCTGTGAACACAATCGGAACGAACACACACACCGTCGTTAAGGTCGATGCAATAATGGCTCCGGTCACGCCGCCGGCTCCCTCAACCGCCGCCTTTTTGATGGAATATCCCTCGCTCCGCAGGCGATAGATGTTCTCAATGACCACGATAGAGTTATCCACAAGCATACCGATGCCAAGCGCCAATCCCGACAACGAGATAATGTTTAAGGAAATATTGGAAAAATACATCAACACCACCGCAAAAATAACACTGAGCGGGATGGAGCATGCAATCACGAGTGTCGGCCGGATGTCTTTTAAAAACAGAATCAGCACGATGACGGACAGCAGCGCGCCCACGATCATATTTTCCAATACCGACTGCACAATGATATCGATATAAATTCCCTGATTCATCAAGATCGCCGTGTGAAGTGCGGGATTATCTGCCTCCATCGCCTTTAATTTCTGTTGGATCCGCTTTGTCACATCCCCGGTCGAGTACCCGGTCTGTTTTTCAATGGAAAGCATGATTGCGGGGTTTCCGTTTACCTTGGAATAAGACTCACCGGCGTTGTTCACCAGTTCCACTGCCGCCACATCGCTAAGGCAGACCGGCCCGATTCCGTCCAGACCAAGATCAATCAAAACCACCTGCTTTAATTCGTCCACGGAATCCAGCTTATCTCCCACACGCACCATGTAGCGGTTCTCGCCTTCCCCTACATAGCCTGCCGGCATGGAAAAATTCTGTGCCGCGAGCAGGTTACCAAGCATGTCGACCGTGAGAATCTGATTCAGATCCGCAGATTCCTTTGCGCTATCCTTTGCTGCATCCAGCTGGCTCTGTCCCTGCGCCAGCTGATTCTTTGCATCGGCAAGCTGCGCTGTCGCCTCGCTCAACTGCAGGATTCCTTCAATCTGGCTTTTTGTCAGTTTTTCCGAGGCTTCATCTAACTGCAGCTTTCCGGCATCCACCTGTTTTTGCGCCTCCTGCATGGTCGCAATTCCCGTATTGATCTCGGCAAGCTTCTGCGTCATATCTGCGATTGCATAGGGCAGATCATCGAGTGTCTGTACTTTGATGCCAAGGCTCTCCAGCTGCTGTCCCCATGCGGCGATCGATTCATTGATTGTTGCAAGCTGTGCATTTGCCTGCTGCTCGATCTGTGCGCTGCCTGCCGCAATCGCCTCCTGCTGTTCCGGTGTCAGCATATTCTTCAGCGCTTCCAGCTGCTGTCTGGCTGCAATTCCATCATTATAAAGCTGCTGCAGTGCCGGAATTGCCTTCTCCATGATCTTTTTTGCCTCAGTCATCATGGTCATATTCGTCTTTAATTCTGATGCGCCGACATACGCCTGAATCTTTCCATTCTCAATCTGATTGGCTGCGGCACTGACCTGGTTTGCCAGTTCGCGCTTGCCACTCTCCAGCTTTTTCTCGCCATTTTCCAGCTCTGCGGATGCATCATCCAGTTCCTTCTGCGCATCTGCAAACTGTTCCTCGATCTTTTCCTGAATCTTATCATTCAGAGCATCGATTTTCTCCTGATCCATCGTCACCTGCACGGATTCCTCGAGCACTCCGGTAGCACTTACCGAAGCCACACCCTCCACGCTCTCGAGTGCCGGTGAAAATTCATTTTCCACATAGGAGGACACCTCTGACTCATCCATGCCTTCCACGTCCGCCGACGCCACCATGACCGGCATCATATCCGGATCAATCTGCATAATCATCGGTTTTCCGACGCTGTCCGAGAAGCTTCCCTCCAGCTGGTCCAGCTTCTGCTGGATCTCAATCAGAATGGAATCCATGTTGGCGCTCTGCTCGTATTCCAGAATAACCATGGAATAGTTGTCGTACGATACGGAGCTCACGTTTTTGATGCTGGATGTCGTCGCCATGGAGGCTTCAACCGGTGCCGTCACATCCGTCTCAACCTCCTCCGGGCTCGCGCCCACATCCGTTGTAATTACCAGCGCATAGGGCAGGTTCATATCCGGCAGCAGATCAGTCGTCATTCTAGTAAATGACACCACTCCCAGAACGATCACCAGGATTACACCCACAATGACAGTGTACGGTCTTTTTACACTAAATTTTGAAATCACATCTGTATCCTCTCTTTGACTTTGTATTCCGTCCGACCAGTCGGTCGGTTTTTGATATTTTTTATGCTGCGCGAGAATCTTTCGATTCTCCGCAGCATATCTGCGTTTGTCTATTCTGCTGTCTTACGATGCTTATTCTTCCTCATCGTCGTCATCCGCAATTGCCGCCGCTGTTCCGGCTACCGAAGAAGCCACCACAACCACGACCACAATTACAACCAGCAGCAATAAGATCCCCATAAAGATCAAAAAACCCGTCTCTGTCATTCTCCTTCTCCTCGTCTTTCTGTCAGCAGATGCCGCACATCCCGCCGCACCTCTTCCGGCATAATCTCACTCCTAATGCAAGTATAGCATATTTACACCCGCATGAAAAGTCCTTTATCCGGCCTGTTTTGTGAAGAACTTCTGTGTGAATTCCGCCCTGCTGCAAGGTTTTCCGAACAGAAACCCCTGTATATAATCCGGCTCTGTCTGTTTTGCCTTTGTAAGTTCGCCCTCTGTCTCGATTCCCTCAACGCATACGTGAAGCCCCAGACTGTGGGACATCTCCACGATATGATTTAAAAGCCGGTACTCATATTCACGGTTCAGCGCTTTTAATGTGAACGACCGGTCAATCTTAATATATGCAGGCTTTAAATCGCTTAAACAACGCAGGTTGGAATATCCTGTGCCAAAATCATCCAGTGCCAGCAATACACCGTATTCTTTGAGTCCGTTCCAGACTTTGTCAAAGCGCTCATTCTCCTCCAGATAACCGCTCTCTGTCAGCTCGATGCAGACACTCGACGGCTTGACTCCGAACTCATCAACAATCCTGCGCACATCCGTGAGAACACGGCTCTTTAACACCTGCACATAGGACAGGTTAACATTCACCTTGAACTCCGGAAGAATCTTCTGCCATTCCCTGCATGCATCCAGCGCCTGGCGCAGCACCCACCTGCCGACCGGAATAATCAGACCGGATTCTTCGAGAATCGGGATAAATTCGCCGGGCGATACCATCCCACCCTCCGGTGAATGGAAGCGGAGCAGCGTCTCCGCCCCGGTCAGTTCACCGTTTGCAGCATTTACCAACGGCTGGAAATATGCCTCAAATCCCTCAAATCCATTATTTACCGCATGATGCAGCTGCCGCAGCAGTGTGCGGCTTTTCAGATAATCTTCGTACTCCTTCTGTTCAAATACATAGCAGCTGTTTTTCCCGCGCTCCTTCGCCTGACTGAGTGCGAATTCGGAAAGCTTCATGGCGTTTTCAAAAGAATTGTCCACATCGCCGTTCTCCACGATACCGCCAGATACCGTATACACTGCTTTGTACTGATTCTGCTCGATGAATGCATAGATGGATTTTTTGATCTCATGGAAGAGCTTTTCCGCCGTCTCCACACTGCCACCGGAAAAATCCACAACTGCGAACTCATCCGACACAATATGGAACAGGCTCTGCTCCGATCCTATATTCTCCTCGATACACTGTGCGGTTCTTCTTAAAATATAATCTCCGTATTCGTTGCCGTGGCTCTCGTTGATGTCCTTAAAATCATCAATGCCGATTCTGAGCAAAAATCCCTGTGGCAGCTTTGGACTGCGGCTCTCATAAAAAGCCTTGAGACTGTATTCTCCCAACAGGCCGCTGACATTATCCGCCTTCTGTTTGGCACCGATCTCATTGATACAGCCCACAAGGTATCTGGGTGATCCATCCGGATCGCAGAGCACTCTGCCCCTGCAGTTAATCCAGATCGTTTCATGATTCTTCCCCATCCAGCGATAGTGCAGATTGTGGAATACTTTCCTGCCCGTGGAGAGAAGCTCCAGCTCTACCAGCAGCAAATCAAGATCATCCGGATATACAACCTGTCTGTGCATTTCCACTACATTGTGAAAATGATCTGCCGGCAGACAAAAACGCTTCACCGCATTCGGTGAAATCTGGTAATAATCTTCCTTAAAATCACACACATACAAGTAATCATCCATACAAGGGCTTAAAAGCCCTACCATATCAACCATTTGTTCCGTCGTAAAATGCGCCACTTCCGCCTTCATCTTAGCACCCCCAGATCCCGCATCTATCGTACTTTAGTCTTACTCCATACTACATAATTTTCTGAAAAAAGTCAATCACAGGGCAGAATATCTGCACAACAGATACCAGGATGTTGACGATGTCTCCACAAAATGCAGCTGTCACGCGAACGAACGGCTATGTCATATATTACACTGAAAAAATCGGAAAGGACAACGTTCCAGATCAAACCCGGAGCGTGGACATTCGGAGCGCAAAATACGGAATTTCTAATTCTGCCGTGTTTGCCATCTGCGATGATCCGTGTCTTTCCAAGTTTTGAACACTCCACGAGGAGATGTTCGCAAGCCGCAGACAATTTTAGAACTTTCGTGTGTGCCTTGTGGCACCGCTGAATAAAACATAACCGCGCGAAGCCGATGTCTGAATTGGCATCTGCCATGTTTTCAATAGCAGATGCCAACGAGTTTCGGTTCGCGCAGTTTTATATTGTCTATGAAGCGGTGCCACTAGGCACGCTAGGAAGTTCGCTCATTGTCTGCAGCTTGTCGGACACCTCCTGTGGATTGTCAAAACGTGGCAAAGACACAGAATGAGATGAAAAACACGGCAGAAAAGAATTTCACGTATTTTGCTCCAACGAATGTTCACGCCCGGGTTCATCCGGAACTTGAGCCTTCCCGTCTTTTAACAGTTGCAGCTTACCACAATGCCATCGTTCCGTGTGACAGCCACATTTTTTAACCCTTCACACTTCCGAGGGCAACACCCTGCACAATGTGTTTGGAGAGGATCAGATATACAACGATAACCGGGAATATGGAGAACGCGATCATGACGTACACCTGCCCCATATCGAACTTCAGGAAGTCCGCCGAACGAAGCTGTGCAATCAGGATAGGGAGCGTTTTCTTCTTGTCATCATGTAAAATCAATGCCGGTGTAAAGTAATTGTTCCAGCTGCTGACAAATGTGAAGATAGCCTGAACCGCAATCGCCGGTTTCATCAGGGGAAGTACGATCTGATTAAAGGTATGGAATTCACCGGAGCCGTCAATACGTGCCGCCTCAATGAGAGACAGCGGCAGCGCACTTTCCATATACTGTTTCATGTAGAAAAATGTAACCGGTGCTGCGATCGTCGGCACAATCAGAGGAATAAAGGAATCCTCCAGATGCATCTTTCCAACCAGCTGTACGAATCCAAGTGCCGTTACCTGTGTCGGGATCATCATGATCATCAGGATGAATGGATAAATGAATTTTTTCAGTCCAAAGTCATATGCATGAATCGCATAAGCCGTCATGGTTGAGAAATAGACGGAAAGCACGGCACTGAAACCTGCCACAATGATACTGTTGATCATACCATTCCACACCGGAAGTGTTCCGGCGAGCAGATTTTTCCAATTCTCCAATAGATGCGTGCTCGGCGCGAGTGTAAATCCTGACTGAAGTTGTCCGTTTGTTCTCGTTGCATTTACAAACAAAATATAGAACCAGAACAGGCAGAAGAATGTGATGATCGTAAGTACCACATATGCAATGGCTCTTCTTGTATGAATGTTCAGTCCTTTATGTACCTTTCTTGTTTCCATGCAATTCACCCCTTTCTCTTGTCATTGCCAGTTACCTTAAATACTACAAGGCTTAAAATTCCGGTAATGAAGAACAATACAACCGATAACGCGCCTGCCATACCATAATTCTTACTGTACAGATGCTTATTGAGGAACATGATCAGCGTCATGGAAGAACGCATCGGATCTCCGGTTCCATTTGTTAAAATCTGCGGCACATCGAACAACTGTAAACCGCCGATGAGAGAAGTAATCAGCACATATACCAAAATCGGGCGCAACAGCGGCAACGTAATCTTGAAGAATACCTGCATAGAAGTCGCCCCGTCCACCTCGGCAGCCTCAAAGAGTGAGGTATCAATTCCCATCATTCCTGCCATGAGAAGGATTGTCGTATTGCCGAACCACATCAGGCAGTTCATGAATGCAACCAGTCCTCTTGTGCTTCCAACATTGGAAAGGAATTTGTAAGGTGTATCGATAAAGCCGATCTGCATGAGCAGTGAGTTGATAGGACCGCTGTCGGAAAACAATGTGAAGAACAACATGGCAAATGCAGATGCCATAATCAGGTTCGGCAGATACATCACTGTCTTAAAGAACCGCTGTCCTTTTAATTTCAGGCTCACATCCGAGAACCATGCGCCCAAAAGCAGCGACAGGAAGATCTGCGGAATGAAACACATAATCCACATCACCATGGTATTCTTGGCATAAACCCAGACATCACCGTCTGAAAACAGCTTTTTATAGTTTGCAAGTCCGACAAAATTCGGTCCGATCTGCGTCAGTCCCGACAGATAATTCTCAAAGAAACTGTTGTAAATGGTTGTTACCATCGGTATCAACTGGAAAATCACATACACGATAATAAACGGAAGTAAAAAGATATAGCCCCATTTATTATACCGAACGGCTTTTGACTTCTTTTTCATAGCATTTGCCCCCTTCTTCATTCATTGTATACAGAGCTCACAGCAGCCCTTCCTTTTTTTTGCAGACCTGCTGTCAGCTCTGCATTTCCAGAGAAATCACCTGTATTTTGGCATAGAATGAGCCACACCCGCCTTCCTGATGGCCGGCAGGCGTGGCTCCTGTCATTCTATCCATAGCATCTTTACTTCTTCATCTGCTGATGCTTTCTGTACCGATGCTTATATCCTCTCAATCACAGAGATTACAGTTCCACGATTAGTGTGTCAGCTCCGGATATTTCTCCTCTACTGCCTTGTAGAACAGATCCAGTGCCTCATCCTCGGTTGCATTGCCCTCGAAGTAGTTCTTCATTGCGTTCTGGAACTCTTCGTTGCAGCCCTGGTCGTATGCGGAAAGGTTGCTTAAGTCAAGGCTGTCAACACCTGCGCAGTACATAGCCAGTGGATTCTGTCCGCCTAATACCTTGCTGGAGTAGCTGGTATCCTGTGCCATAGCTTCCATGGTTGGCTTATTGTTTACGAAATCATCATCTGCAACAACGATATCCTTCATAAGGTCTGCGTTTGTTGTCATCTGAAGCATGATATCTTTTACAAGGCCTGGGTTATCTGTTCCAGTTGCTGCACAGATCCATGATCCGCCCCAGTAGAAGCCTTCCGGTCCCTGTGTTGCGCCCCATCCGCCGAGGTTTGCGATACTTCCCTCGTCCTCAGCTGCCATGGAGAAGTTTACTAACCAAGCCGGTCCAAAGTAGCAGAATACCTTTCCTTCCGGATAGAAGCCTTTCTTCCAGTCATCGCTCCAAAGTTCTGCAGTGCCAGTCTCGCCTGCATCAACAAGCTCCTTGGAATCGTCAACCCACTTCATGATGTTATCATCAATATTGATCTTACCATCAACTACCCACTTGGAAGTTACGTTGTTAGAGTATACACGGTAGGAATCATTTGTGGAAGATGTGATCTTGTAACCTGCAGCCTTTAATGTCTTTGCTGTCTCATTGAATGTATCCCAATCCTTTACGTACTCCTGTACGTCTGCCGGATCATCGGAGCCAAGCACTTCCTTAGCAGCTTCACGGTTGTAAAATAATACGCCCGGGCAGCCCTGCCAGGTAAGACCTTTTAATTTGCCGTTGGAATCAGTAACAATATCCTTGGTGTACTGATACTGGTCTGCAATATCTGCATCTGTGATGCCAAGATCTGCTACGTCCATGGTGTAATCGGTATCTACATATTTTAATGCGTAATCAGCCTCTACAAGGAACAGGTCGATCTTGTCATCTGCTGCTGCATCTGCCTGCTTTAACAATGTTGCATCCAGATTGTTCTGATATGCATTGTCATCGTTCGGCGTGATGTTCCACTTTACAGTTACATCACCAATGGTTCCTGTGGTTCCATCAACGATGGTGTAGCCTGGATAGTGATCTTCCAGTCTGGACTTGAACTCTTCATTCCAGCAGTAGATGTTTAAGACTTTGCCCTCATCCGATGCTGTTGCATCTGTTGCAGCTTCTGTAGCTGTGTCTGCTGCAGGCGCTGCCTCTGTTGCAGGCGTTGTTGCTGTGTTGTCTGTTGTGGTCGTGTCTGCTGTGTCGGATGATCCACATCCTGCTGCCATGGATGCTACCATGGATGCACATAAGAGTGCGCTAATGATTTTCTTCTTCATAGAAAACCCTCCTCCTTAAGATGTCTGGCTTTCGCCATTGGTTTGGGAAACCTTTCCCTGCGCCCCGCTGTTATTTCTGCAAAAATCTATCTCCCCTTACGGTTCGATCTTTCCTACGGATTGCCCTGGTACTAAGCTTCCTTCTATAACGACTCTCTCAACGAGAGTTGTTCGCGGTTTTTCAATTGTGCCAATCAATCGCTTGGCTGCTTCGCTTCCAATCAGCTCTGTGTTCTGTCGGATTGTGGTAAGCTTGGGATGCAGTAGCTGTGAGATGCGCGTTCCATCGTAACCTGCCACGGAGATATCTCTCGGAATCCGAAGTCCCATCTCAATGATGACATTCCTTCCGCCGATTAATGCGGTGTCATCCGGGTAGATGATGCAGGTCGGCACATCGGGAAGATTTAAAATCTCTCTGGTCTGCCTTGCCGCTTCCTTCGTCTCAAGATAATCGGCAGTCCGGATATATTCATCCGGCACCTCCAGTCCTAATTCATCCATCGTCCGGTAAAAACTTGCCAGCCGGCCCTTGGTAACATAGGAATTCTCCTGACCGTGGATATATGCAATTTTCCGGTGCCCCTGCTGGTAAATATACTTCACAAGGTCTTCCATGCCCTGAATGTTGTTGGAGCTTACCGCCGTACAGTTATGATGTACATAGTCGATGGTTACCACCGGCAGATCGCTGTTCATCAGTTCCAGAACGTCCGGATCATTGTAATCGGCACAGACGATTGCGACTCCTTCAAAGTTCCGGTATCTGCAGTGTTCATAGTAGGACATCTTGCGGTTCTCAAAACAGGTATTGATAAATGTGATATCGTAACCCTGCTTCTCTGCCTGAACTTTAAGACCGTTGAGCACACCCGAGAAATATTCATGGGTAAGACCGCTGCCCGCTTCTTCCTCAAAAAGGACTCCTATATTATAGGAACGGTTGGTCTTAAGTGCTCTCGCTGCCGCATTGGGAAAATACCCGAGTGCTTCTGCTGTCTTCTTGATCCGATGCTTCGTCTCTTCGCTGACATCCTTCTGGTCGTTGAGTGCCTTGCTTACCGTTGCAGTGGAGACACCGCATTTCTCAGCTATCGTTTTTAATGATACCATTGTGTCCTCCACACTTTCGAAACATCACTTAATCGTTTTCGTACTTTTACTATATGCCATCTTTTGCAAAAATGCAATACATATTTGTCATTTCGGCGAGTTTAACACTTTTTTCGCTGATTTTTTGTGCATTTTTGCGTGTTCTATTTCTTTTTCTTCTATTATAAGTTGTATTTTCCCTGTCATTCTTACACGTTTTCGGTTTTCAGCCCTATATTTCGGTTTTTCAACTCCTTTGTGTCTTTCTTCTATATTTTACCTGCTTTTTTGTTCAATCTGCTGTATTCCTTGTATTTATGCGTATTTTGATTGATTTTTTTATTTTCACAGGTTATACTTTTAGTTAGAAATTGTTTACTTAATCGTTTTCGCAATTATTTCAGTTTGAACAATTCACTTACCTATTTTCGTTGCAAATGTTTCGGAAATGCGTATGCTTACATGATATGAATGGAGGTAAGCCCATGAAATTTGGCTATTTTGATGATGCGAAGAAAGAATACGTCATCACTTCTCCGCGGACACCGCTTCCGTGGATCAATTATCTGGGATCAAAGGATTTCTTTTCCCTGATCTCCAACACCTGCGGCGGCTACAGTTTTTATAAAGACGCAAAGCTTCTGCGCCTGACCAGATACCGCTATAACAATGTCCCGTTCGACAGCAACGGCCATTACTACTATATTAAGGAAGGCAATACGATCTGGAATCCGGGATGGATGCCCACAAAGACCGATCTGGATTCCTATGAATGCCATCACGGCATGGGATACTCCACCTTCCGCAGTTCCAAGAATAATCTCTCCGCAGAGCTGACCGCTTTTGTTCCGGTAGACGACAGCTGCGAGATCAACAAGCTCACGCTCACCAACAACGGCAGCGCGCCAAAGACGTTTTCCGTTTTCTCCTACGTGGAATTCTGTCTCTGGAACGCCATGGATGACATGACAAATTTCCAGCGCAATTTTTCCACCGGCGAGGTAGAGGTTCACGGTTCCGCGATCTACCACAAGACGGAATACCGCGAACGCCGCAATCACTATGCACTCTATGCGGTCAACGCCCCGATCGCAGGTTTTGACACCGACCGTGATTCCTTCCTCGGCGCATACGGAGAGAATTCCGCTCCCGAGGTGGTTGTCACCGGCGCTTCCAAGGATTCCATGGCAAGTGGCTGGGCTCCGGTCGGCTCGCATCACCTTTCCGTGTCACTGGCACCGGGAGAGTCCAAAACTTTCGTGTTCGTTCTCGCCTACATCGAGAACCCCATCGGCCAAAAATGGATCGGACGCCCGGAGGACGGCGTGATCAACCGCGCACCGGCGGATGCCCTGATGGCGCGCTACGACAGCGCCGAGAAGGCGGATGCCGCACTTGCCGCATTAAAGGAATACTGGGACGAACTGCTCTCCCACTTCACCATCTCTTCCTCCGAGGAGAAGCTCGACCGCATGGTGAACGTATGGCACCAGTATCAGTGTATGGTTACCTTCAACATGAGCCGTTCCGCTTCCTATTTTGAGTCCGGCATCGGACGTGGCATGGGATTCCGTGATTCCTGTCAGGATCTGCTCGGTTTCGTTCATCTGATCCCGGATCGTGCCAGAGAGCGCATCCTCGACATCGCCGCAACGCAGTTTGAGGACGGAAGCGCATACCATCAGTACCAGCCGCTCACCAAGAAGGGCAACTCCGACATCGGAAGCGGTTTCAACGATGATCCGCTGTGGCTGATCGCAGGTACTGCTGCCTACATCAAGGAGACCGGCGACTACACGATCTTAGATGAGATGACGCCATACGACAGTGATCCTTCCAAGGCAACAGACTTCATGGAGCACCTGCGCCGCTCCTTCCACTACACGATGGAGCACCTCGGTCCGCACGGTCTGCCGTTAATCGGCCGCGCTGACTGGAATGACTGTCTGAATCTGAACTGCTTCTCCACCGAACCGGGAGAATCGTTCCAGACGTTCGGTCCGTCCGAAGGTCCGAATGCCGAGTCCGTCTTTATCGCCGGCATGTTCGTGCGCTACGGAAAAGACTATGCGGCAATCTGCCGCCACAGAGGCATGGATGACGAGGCAGCGGTTGCTGAGAAAGCGATCGCCGATATGGAGAAAACAGTTCTTGACACCGGATGGGACGGCGAATGGTTCCTGCGCGCCTATGACCACTACAAGAACAAAGTCGGTTCCAAGGAGTGTGAGGAGGGCAAGATTTTCATTGAGCCGCAGGGTTTCTGCGTCATGGCGGAGATCGGTCTCAAGGAGGGCAACTGCTTAAAGGCAATGCAGTCTGTCGAGAAGTATCTCGACACCAAGTATGGCATTGTCCTGCTGCAGCCGGCTTACCACAGATATCACGTAGAACTTGGCGAGATTTCTTCCTATCCGCCGGGATACAAGGAAAATGCAGGTATCTTCTGCCACAACAATCCTTGGATCTCGATCGCAGAGACAGTTGTCGGACGCGGCAACCGCGCATGGCAGGTATACACCAGAACCTGTCCTGCCTACATCGAGGACATCAGCGAAATCCACCGCACCGAGCCGTATGTCTACTCACAGATGATCGCCGGCAAGGACGCTAAGAACTTCGGTGAAGCCAAGAACAGCTGGCTGACCGGAACGGCTGCATGGACATTCCTTGACGTCTCCCAGTATATTCTGGGTATCCGCCCGGATTATGACGGACTGGTGATCGATCCGTGTATTCCGTCCTCTCTCGACGGCTTTACCGCCAGAAGAGATTTCCGCGGTACGACTTACCATGTGACCGTCAAGAACCCGAACCATGTGGAAAAGGGCGTCATTTCCATGACCGTCGACGGCAAGGATGTCGACGTGTCCGGCATCTCCGGCGGCATGATTCCGATCGCGCTCGCAGCCGGAAAGAAGGACGTGAATGTCGAGGTTGTGATGGGATAACCCGTTGAGGCTTTTGTCACAAAGAATTGTCGCAATAAACATAGACCGCTTTGGGAGTGATAAGTAATATTACAGGGATACTAGAGAATAAAAAGTTCCAGAATAAACAGACGGCGGCAAATTCTTTGAAGCAAAATTCACGTATTTCTTCCA